>ERZ1023492.11-NODE-11-length-153067-cov-7.470473_pt1 | contig 153067 bp, 157 predicted proteins | sample MGYA00380541_ERZ1023492 | MGnify/ENA primary metagenome ERZ1023492 (study PRJEB33173, sample SAMEA4830351) | metagenome | study: EMG produced TPA metagenomics assembly of the PRJEB25223 data set...
AAGAACATGACATTCCATATACGGAGCGTAACATTTTTTCTGAACATTTAACAATCGATGAAATTAAATTAATATTAAAAATGACTGAAGACGGAACTGATGAAATTATTTCAACTCGTTCTAAAACATACCAAAAATTGAATGTGGATATTGATTCTTTACCATTACAAGATTTATATTCAATTATTCAAGATAATCCAGGTTTATTACGTCGCCCAATCATTTTAGACGATAAACGTTTACAAGTAGGTTATAACGAGGATGAAATCAGACGTTTCTTACCAAGAAAAGTCCGTACGTTCCAATTACAAGAAGCTCAACGTTTGGTTGACTAATAACTTTAATAACTATGTGATTTTATCACTTTACTAAAAGATATTAAGACAACACTATTGTTAAATGGTGTTGTCTTTTGTGTATTTTTTGAAAATAAATCATGAACAAATGCTCTGTTTTTTAGCATTAAAATAGGGAATATGTTAATATAAGAAACCATCTTGAGAATAGTTAAATTTAATCAAACAAATAGATTGTAATTTGAGTCACGTTCTAATACAATATGGTTACTATTCATCGACTGTAAGGAGTGAGATGATATGAGAATAGAACGCGTTGATGATACAACAGTTAAATTGTTTATAACATATAGCGACATAGAAGCTCGTGGATTTAGTCGTGAAGATTTATGGACAAACCGCAAACGTGGTGAAGAATTCTTCTGGTCAATGATGGATGAAATTAATGAAGAAGAAGATTTTGTCGTTGAAGGACCACTATGGATTCAAGTACATGCCTTTGAAAAGGGTGTGGAAGTGACTATTTCTAAGTCTAAAAATGAAGATGCCATGAATATGGCTGAAGATGGTAATTTTGATCAATTTGATGACCAAGTAAATGAACTTCTAGCTCAAACACTTGAAAGCGAAGATAATATCGAAAATATATTTGAACAACGTAATCAACAAAAGAAAGCGCAACAAGAACAATCTCAAAGACAACGCAAACAAGCCAATATTCGTACAGTGATTGTAAAATTTGAGGATTTAGAACAAGTCATTAATTATGCATATCACAATAACCAAAGTGCTGTTGAGTTTGAAGATTTACTTTATATGGTTGACTCACAATATTACTATGCTATTCATTTTGATGACACGGTCGATCAAGAGACAATTAATGATAGTTATAGTCAATTATTAGAATTTGCATACCCAACTGATAAAACAGAAGTATATTTAAATGATTATGGTAAGATTATTATGAGCCATAACGTTACTTCACAAGTGCGTCGTTACTTTACTGACGCAGTTGAATAAATTTAATAGATTGATAAACGAGACATGTGGATGTCTCGTTTTTTTATGGTTAATGCAAGGGTCAAGTTACACAAGTAAATTGAAGGTTTGCTTCGTTGAAATATATGAGGTGAACTAATGTTAGTAGCTATAAATGAAAAGCATGAATATGTGTTAGCAAAGCAAGCAATAAAGAATCAGAATTATTTGTGTCCACATTGTAAAACAAAAGTGATTTTAAAAAATGGAACGAAAGTAATAGCGCATTTTGCACATGTGAATCCATGTCAATTATGGAACTCGAAAGGGGAAAGTGCATTACATTATCAAACTAAATTCAAAATTGCCTCTATGTTTAAAAGATTGAATTATAAAGTTGAAATTGAACCATATTATGAGAAAATACAACAATTTCCTGATATTGTTATTAATTCATCATTTGCGATTGAGATACAATTTTCTTCCATTCCATTGTCTGATATTCAAAAGCGTACCATAGGGCTAATGAGTGTCGGAATTGTACCAATTTGGATTATCAAAGATATCAAATACCGAAACGGTAAATTAACATTAAATGACCATCAAACCACTTTTATAAATGCGTCACATAGGTCTCTGTATACATGGCAAGAAAAGTTTTGCCAATTAATCAGATATTCAAATATACAACATATAGGAGGGAGACAATTTCGTGCAAAAAGAGACATAGTGGAAGATATGACAATATTACTGACAGAAAAAAGACATAAAAACATGGTATGTTATAAATTAGGCGAAAGCCTTATAAATAGATATATCCTACACTGCCGTCGTAAGAATTCTGTATTAGAACCAACACTAAGCGCTATGTATCAATTGCAACTTAATGACAAGGAAGTCATTCAACAATTTGGCATTATTATCCCTCTACAAATTTATATCAAAACACATCCAATTGAATGGCAGCTACAACTTCAACTTTTAGAACTGCATAACGAATTGACGAGTATTAATGTAGAGTCTGTGATAAAATTGCGGCATTTTGCATATCATTATTACGACAAATCAAAACTGTTAAATAAAATAATAGAACAGTACCAAAATGCACGAAAAACGAATTGTAATGACGTGCAAATTATCTATTAAAATGAGAAAATTAAGTTATTGATTATTTCGAGGAGGTTTACATGATGAGTCAACAATTATCAAGAGAAGAACAGGAACGTAAATATCCTGAATATACATGGGATTTAACAACGATATTCCCAAGTGATGATGCATTTGAAGCGGCATTTAAAGATGTCGAAAATGACATCGGTAAAGAAGAACAGTTCAAAGGTCACCTAGGAGATAGTGCAGATACTTTATATCAAGCCTTAGCATTAGAAGACGAAATAGGCACTAAATTAGAAAAAGTATATGTCTATGCTCACTTAAAACAAGACCAAGATACTGCCAATGATCAGTATACAGGCATGGAAGCACGTGCACATCAATTAATTATTAAATTTAGTTCGGCATGGAGCTTTTTAGTACCAGAAATTTTACAACTTGATGAAGAGACAATTCAAACGTTTATTCAATCAAATGATAAATTAAAACAATATGAATTTGATCTACAACTTATCAATGAAAAGCGTCCACATATATTAGATGCTGATACTGAAAAATTACTGACTGAAGCACAGGATGCTTTATCTACACCGTCAAACGTATATGGTATGTTCAGTAATGCGGATTTAGAATTTGAAGATGCTATTGATAAAGATGGTAAAGCACATCCGTTAACGCAAGGTACATTTATTAAATATCTAGAGTCAGATGATCGTGTTTTAAGAGAATCTGCTTTTAGAAACGTATATAAAGCTTATGGATCTCATAACAATACTTTAGGAGCAACATTAGCAGGTGAAGTGAAGAAAAATGTGTTTAATGCGCGTACGCATCACTATAAATCTGCTCGCGAAAAAGCTTTAAGTAATAACCATATTCCAGAAGAAGTATATGATAATTTAGTTAAAACGGTTCACAAATATTTACCGTTACTTCATAGATATACACGTTTAAGACAAGAGCTATTAGGCATCGATGACTTGAAAATGTATGATTTATATACACCATTAGTGAAAGACGTTAAATTCGATATGCCTTATGAAGAAGCTAAATCATGGATGTTAAAAGCACTTGAACCAATGGGTGAAGAATATTTAAACGTGGTTAAAGAAGGATTGGACAATCGTTGGGTTGATGTTTATGAAAACAAAGGTAAACGCTCTGGCGGATATTCATCTGGTGCACATTTAACTAACCCATTCATTTTATTAAACTGGTCAGATACAGTTTCAGATTTATATACATTAGTTCATGAATTTGGTCATTCAGCACATAGTTATTTCAGTCGTCAAAATCAACCATCTAATTTAAGTGACTATACTATATTTGTAGCTGAAGTAGCATCAACATGTAATGAAGCTTTATTAAGTGACTATATGGATAAGCATTTAGATGACGACAAACGTTTATTATTATTGAATCAAGAACTTGAACGCTTTAGAGCAACTTTATTCCGTCAAACTATGTTTGCAGAATTTGAACATAAAATTCATCAAATTGAAGAAGCAGGGGAACCATTGACGCCGAATCGCATGAATGAGGAGTATGCCAAACTTAATAAACAATACTTTGGTGATGCAGTTGAAACAGATGAAGACATTAGTAAAGAATGGTCACGAATTCCTCACTTCTATATGAATTATTATGTATATCAATACGCAACTGGTTATAGTGCTGCACAAAGTTTAAGCCACCAAATCTTAACAGAGGGACAACCAGCTGTTGAAAGATATATTAATGAATTCTTGAAAAAAGGTAGCTCAAATTATCCAATTGAAATCTTAAAAAATGCAGGTGTAGATATGACATCACCTGAACCAATTGAACAAGCTTGTGAGGTATTCGAACAGAAATTAGATGCTTTTGAAAAACTAATGAAAGCTTAATATGATTGAATTCGCTTACATTATGAACAGATTGTGACAATTTAAATTTAATCAAACACAAAGGTTGAAATGGGATATACGTCGTGTTATATTATGAACATGAAATTAATCACATAACAAACATACCCCTTTGTTTGAAGTGAAAAATTTCTCCCATCCCCTTTGTTTAGCGTCGTGTAATCAGACACGGCGTTTTTTTATTTGTTGTAAAATAAGCAGTGGACAATATACATAAATTATACAAATTATGAATAAACAAAAAATCAGCGCAACAGATCATTTGATATCTGTTGCGCTGATTTTTAAATATTGAACCACATCAATTTTCAACATTTAGGCATTTTAGATTTCCAAAACTTACCATCAGGATAATTTAATTTTTCAACTTTCTGTTGTAGCATGAGTTTTTTCAATTCTTTATTTAATAATTTTTCAGGCCACTCATAAATTGTGAGTAACTCTTCCATTGTCACAAGTTGCTTCTGTTGTATATAAGTTTCTAACTTCGGAGGCAAATTCTTTTCAATTGGTGTCCCCATAAGTTCATTGATGATATATGTGTATATGTGATATGGATAAAGGCCTTCAACTTTTAATCCTTCTTCATGTACGTCTTCACTGAAGAACACGAGGGATGGAGATTGTTCTATTTCCATTTCACGTGCTATATGCAAATCAACTTTTAAACTTTCTGTTAGTTTACTTTTCTGTAAGTCTTCTTTAAACACATCGTAATCAATTCCAGCATTTTTTACACAATCACATATCATTTCTTCGGTAATAATATCGCGTTTTGGTATAATTTCATTTTGCATTAAATGAATAAATCGCTCTGCTCTTAAACGACCTTGTAATTCAGCCGCTTTGTAAGCTAATGCAATATTATCGAAATCAGAGGTGCTTTGTGCTTGGCATTTTGTTAAAACTTTTAATGAAGGATTAAGAATATGTCTAACACGTATATATTGATTATATTCAATTCTTAGTTTTGATAAGATTGCCGATATTTTAAAACAATCTTTACTAAAAGGATCGAAAAAAGAGTAAATTTCTATTTTGCATACAGGTGATAGATCAGTATTTGCATCTTCTCGACTCTTATTCTCCATTACTCTTAACTCTTCAGCCATGTCTTTTCACCTACAATTATTTTTCGGAATTCACCATATGATTAGCTGTTAGTCGCAATCTTTCAAATAAATAGTCACCAACCCCAGCAGGGAAGTTAGCATGATTAATTGCTATAGACATATTTTCTAACCAAGCATCGCGCTCATATTCAGTAATCGTAAATTCCATATGTCGTCTTTTCAACATGGGGTGTCCATGTTCCTGTGTATATAAATCAGGGCCTCCTAAAAACTGAGTTAAAAATTGCTTTTGTTTTCGACTCGTTTCTATAAAATCACCAGGGAATAAATGATTAATTCTTTCGTCTTTTTCAACTAATTCATAAAAATGATCAATCATTTGATATAGTGCATCTTGCCCGATGATGTCATATGGTGTTTTAGGCATAATATCACCGTATTTCATTAATATATATCTAATATAACATGAATTTTTACATTTGAAAGTAATTTGCATTATAGCTTCCATTGTTGTAATTAAGCTAAATTAGCTTTTCTATTAAAGAAACGTTGGACTTTATTTAAAGGTTTCTCATGAGTCATATGAAATGATTTCAGTAAGTCATTAAACTTTTGTAAGCCCTCGTCATAATCATGTACTTCGAATTCTAGCTCGTAATCTTTAGTCCCGAGATACTCACTTTTATCTAACACAAGAAGTTCATTTTGATAGGAGGTTTCCATTCTATACGTCGTTAAAGCACCTAGTATCATTAATGAGCCATCTTTGACATCAAAGTCCTCCACTAATATTTGTCTAATCTCGTCTGGCAATTGGTCGTGATAAACCGTTTTGTCAATTTCAGGTTCAAGCGTCACATTGAAATTATATTCAGTTAAACCTACCTCTGCAGGTACTTTGAGTGTCATCTCATAAGTATTATCTTTGACGCGAATTCTTAATGCAGAATAGTGATCCTTGAGTTTAAAATCGGCGGTATCTATATAGTAATTAATTTGTTTGAAGGGGGAAGTTTCCTTGAAATATTGGTCTTTAATATCATTATATGTTGATTCGCTAAGTATTTGTTTAAATTCAATTTCATTATTTGTTGCCATTCATCGTTACTCCTCTACAACGTTGTTTGTTTTATTAATAGTATGACTGAAATAGGGCTTGTTTTAAAGTAAGACAATGTTTTGAAAAGAGAATCATTATAAAAAAATGAAATTAGAATAGTAAGTCATATTAAAAAATTCAAATACATATAATAAAGTGACAATATTCGGCTACATACGTGTGATGTGAGTATAAATTATGTTAAACTAATATGGAATAAGGAGGGGCAAGCATGCGTATATATATAAATGAAATCAAAGTGAAAGACGATACAATTTACTGTTATTCAGAAGATTCAATTGAAGGATTAGAAGAAGTAGGACAAATGCTTGTTGACAGTGATAATTATGGATTTGCATACATCTTAGATGATGGTCAATCCTATTCGTATTTAATCTTTGTAGAAGAAACATGGTCGATGTTACATGAAAACAAAGGTAAGAAACTCATTGTAAATGATGAGTTAGAACTTAAACATTTCCAAGAAGAATTAGATTACATATTAGACAATATTGAAGGCAATAATAACTATGGTAAGGAGTTTGTTTCTGCTGTTGAAAAAACTTTTGAACTAGAATGAAGCGGAGTGAAGTAATATGAACCAGTGGGATCAATTTTTAACACCTTATAAACAGGCTGTTAATGAATTAAAAGTTAAATTAAAAGGATTACGTAAACAATATGAGATTAGTGAACACAGTTCTCCCATTGAATTCGTAACAGGCCGCGTTAAACCTATTTCAAGTATTATAGATAAAGCAAACAAAAGGGAAATTCCATTTGATAGATTAAGAGAAGAGATGTATGACATAGCTGGACTCAGAATTATGTGCCAATTTGTGGATGATATTGATGTCGTGGTTAATATATTACGTCAACGTAAGGATTTTAGTGTTGTTGAAGAAAGGGACTATATTCGCAATACCAAACCAAGTGGATATCGCTCTTACCACGTAATTATTGAATATCCTATTGAAACATTAAATGGACAAAAATCTATTTTAGCTGAAATTCAAATTAGAACGTTGGCTATGAATTTCTGGTCAACCATAGAACATACATTACGTTATAAATATGATGGAGATTATCCAGATGAGATACAGCATCGTTTAGAAAGGGCGGCAGAAGCGGCTTACTTATTAGATGAAGAAATGTCAGAGATTAAAGATGAAATTCAAGAAGCACAGAAATATTATACTCAAAAGCGTGCAAAAAAACATGAAAATGACTAATGAGGTGTAAACATGCGTTATACAATCCTAACTAAAGGTGATTCAAAATCTAATGCGTTAAAGCATAAAATGATTAACTATATGAAAGATTTTCAAATGGTTGAAGATAATGAAAACCCAGAAATAGTCATTTCAGTCGGTGGGGATGGCACTTTACTACAAGCGTTTCATCAATATAGTCACATGCTTTCGAAAGTGGCGTTTGTTGGTGTGCACACTGGACATTTAGGGTTTTATGCTGACTGGTTACCTCATGAAGTCGAGAAATTGATTATAGAAATCAATAATTCAGAATTTCAAGTTATTGAATATCCATTATTAGAAATCATTGTTCGATATAATAATAATGGTTATGAAACAAGGTATTTAGCTTTAAATGAAGCTACAATGAAAACTGAAAATGGATCAACATTAGTTGTGGATGTTAATATTCGTGGTAAACATTTTGAGCGTTTTAGAGGAGATGGACTATGTATATCTACGCCATCTGGGTCAACAGCTTACAATAAGGCATTAGGTGGTGCTTTAATTCATCCATCTTTAGAAGCAATGCAAATCGCAGAAATTGCTTCAATCAACAATCGTGTGTTTAGAACAGTGGGTTCGCCATTAGTACTTCCTAAACATCACACTTGTTTGATAACACCTGTCAATCATGACACGATACGAACTACGATTGACCATGTGAGTATTAAGCATAAAAATGTAAATGCAATCCAGTATAGAGTTGCAAATGAAAAAGTAAGATTTGCACGCTTTAGACCATTCCCATTCTGGAAGAGGGTACACGATTCATTTATTTCAAGTGATGATGAAGTATGATTTTCAGATATACGATTACACAGCAAGAAACGCTTAAATCATTTTTACAACGACATGACTTTTCGAAGAAGACAATTAGCGCCATTAAAACTAATGGCGCTTTACTTGTCAATCAGAGACATGTCAATGTGAGATATCAATTGAATTTTGGTGATCAGCTAGAAGTTCAACTCCCTATAGAAGTACCCAGTGCCAATTTAATACCTTATATGAAGTCACTAGATATATTATTCGAAGATGACTACATCATTATTGTATCTAAACCTAATGGACAAAACTGTGCACCGTCACGTGAACATCCACATGAAAGCTTAGTTGAACAAGTATTAGGTTATTTACAACACAAAGGTGAACGAACCAATCCTCATATAGTAACCCGTTTAGACCGTAATACTACTGGGATTGTACTTTTTGCGAAATATGGATATATACATCATTTATTTTCAAAAGCTAAAATGGACAAAGTTTATACGTGTTTAGCATACGGTATGACTGAACCGAGTGGCATGATTGAAGCACCTATTGCAAGAAGCGATGAAAGTATTATAGAAAGATGCGTATCAAAAAACGGGAAATATGCCAAAACAATGTTTCGTACTTTAAAACAAAAAGAGAATGTTAGTTGCTGTGAAGTACAACTCTGTACGGGTCGAACTCATCAAATTAGAGTGCATTTTCAATATATCGGTCATCCTTTAATAGGTGATACATTGTACGGCGGAAAACATGGTAAAATAGAAGGGCAATGCTTACATTGTTCAAAACTCATTTTTGAACATCCAGTTAGTAAAAATATGATACATATCGAAATTGATCATAAACAACTCAATCAATGGTATGACTTAATATAAACAAATTGTTTTGGAGGTGTTTAATTTGTCTAACGACACAGAATTAAAAGAGAAAGAAAATGTGAACGAAGACGTGTATGATAAAGATTTATTAGATCAATTATTACAAGATGACGACATTGATGCATTTAGAGAAGAATTTTTATCTATGCATAATTACGAACAAAGTGAGTACTTTGAAGATACCGATGAAGAAAATCGGCAAAAGATATTTGAATTTTTATCTCCGAGTGAAGTTGCTGATTTCTTCGACCATTTAGATATTGATGATGAAGAATATGAAGCATTATTCGAAAATATCAATGCTAACTATGCGAGTCATATTTTAGAAGAGATGTCTTACGATAATGCAGTCGATATTTTAAATGAATTATCCAAACCGAAAGTTGCTAGTTTACTCACGTTAATGAATAACGAAGATGCAAATGAAATCAAAGCATTGTTACATTATGAAGAAGATACTGCCGGCGGTATTATGACGACGGAATATCTTTCTTTAAAATCAACAACACCTGTGAAAGAAGCATTGATGCATGTTAAAGAGCAAGCACCGAATGCAGAAACCATATATGTCATTTTTGCTGTGAATGAAGATGATCAATTAGTAGGTGTTTTATCATTAAGGGACTTAATCACCGCTGAAAACGATGCTTATATTGAAGATGTCATGAGCGAACGTGTCATTAGTGTTGACGTTGCAACAGACCAAGAAGACGTTGCACAAACCATGAGAGACTATGATTTTATTGCGGTACCAGTAGTAGATTATCAAAATCACTTACTCGGTATCATTACAATCGATGACATTTTAGATGTTATGGATGAAGAGGCTAGTGAAGACTACTCTCGTTTAGCCGGGGTTTCTGACATTGATTCTACGAATGACTCTGTGATTAAAACAGCGATGAAACGTTTACCGTGGTTAATCATTTTAACGTTTTTAGGCATGATAACTGCGACGATTCTAGGTAGTTTTGAGGATACATTATCTAAAGTTGCACTATTAGCAGCATTCATTCCTATTATTAGCGGGATGTCAGGTAATTCTGGTACACAATCATTAGCCGTTTCTGTACGTAATATCTCAACAGGAGATATTGATGAACAAAGCAAGTTTAAAGTAGCTTTAAGAGAAGCGGGAAGCGGATTGTTGTCTGGAATTGTCTGTTCAATTATTTTAATCATTATTATCATTTCAATCTATCGACAACCATTATTAGCAGTCATCGTAGGTGGTAGTTTGACATGTGCTATGACAGTAGGAACATTGGTAGGTTCAATGATTCCATTACTTATGAATAAATTAAAAATTGATCCAGCAGTAGCAAGCGGTCCATTTATTACTACAATTAATGATATTGTCAGTATGTTAATTTATTTTGGCTTAGCAACATCATTTATGTCTTATTTAACTTAAGGAGGAACGAATGGAGTTCTTATCACTCGTGATTGTAGTCGTTGCTGCATTTTTAACACCTATTATCGTTAATAGGTTGAATATTAACTTTTTGCCAGTGGTCGTTGCTGAGATCTTAATGGGAATTATCATAGGAAATTCATTTTTAAATCTCGTAACAAAAGATTCTATGCTTAATATTCTTTCAACATTAGGATTTATCTTTTTAATGTTTTTAAGTGGTTTGGAAATTGATTTTAATGCATTTAAAAAGGATGCACGACCACGACAAGGTGAAAGTAAAGAAGAAAAGAAAGTGCCTGGTCATTTAAATCTAGCTATGATAGTTTTCGGGTTAATCATGATAGTTTCGATCATTTTAGCCTTTGCATTTAAATGGTTCGGTTTAATCGATGATGTGTTATTAATGGTTATCATCATTTCCACGATTTCTTTGGGTGTCGTAGTACCGACATTAAAAGAAATGAACATTATGAGAACTACGATTGGGCAATTTATCCTATTAGTAGCGGTATTAGCTGATTTAGTCACAATGATTTTATTAACCATATATGGTGCAGTGAACGGCCATGGTGGCAGTACTATATGGCTAACAGGTATATTAGTAGTATTTACAATCGTATTTTATGTTATCGGTGTACTATTTAAGCGTATGTCGTTTTTACAAAAGTTAATGGGTGGTACAACTCAAATTGGTATTCGTGCCGTCTTTGCGCTTATTATATTGCTTGTAGCTTTGGCTGAAGGTGTAGGGGCAGAATACATACTTGGTGCATTCTTAGCCGGTGTCGTTGTATCTTTATTAAATCCTGACGAAGAAATGGTTGAAAAGTTAGATTCCTTTGGTTATGGATTCTTTATTCCAATTTTCTTCATTATGGTAGGTGTCGATTTAAATATTCCGTCACTTGTTAAAGAGCCATCATTACTGATTATTATTCCAATACTAATCTTGGCATTTATTGTATCTAAGTTGATACCAGTATTCTTAATCAAACGTTGGTTTGATTTGAAAACCACGATTGCCTCTGGTTTTTTATTAACATCGACGTTATCGCTTGTGATTGCAGCTGCTAAAATTGCTGAACAACTAAAGACGATTTCACCTGAGACCTCAGGGCTACTGATATTAAGTGCTGTTATTACATGTGTATTTGTACCAGTCATCTTTAAAAAATTATTCCCTGTGCCAAATGAAATGAATCGTCGTATAGAAGTTAGTTTAATTGGTAAAAACCAACTCACTATTCCAATTGCTCAGAATTTAACGTCACAACTATACGATATTTCACTTTATTATCGTAAGGATTTAAGTGATAGTCGAAAATTATCCGATGAAATTACAATGATTGAAATAGCTGATTATGAACAAGAGATACTAGAAAGATTAGGTCTATTCGATCGTGACATTGTTGTTTGTGCGACGAATGATGATGAAATAAATAGAAAAGTGGCTTTAATGGCTAAAGAACATGGTGTTGAACGTGTAATCTGTAGATTAGAAAGTACTAATGAAGATATGGAAATGAAATCATTAGGTATTGAAATTTTCAGTAACTACTTAAGTAATAAGATTTTACTTAAAGGATTAATAGAAACACCAAATATGCTTAACCTATTAAGTAACGTAGAAACGTCTCTATATGAAATTCAAATGTTGAATCATCAATATGAAAATATGCAATTACGTAACTTCCCATTCGGTGGAGATATAATCTTCGTGAGAATTGTCCGTAACAATGATTCTATCGTTCCACACGGTGACACACAATTACGCTATAAAGATAGATTGATTGTTACAGGTTCAAAAGAATATGTTGACGAATTAAAACAAGAATTAGAATTTTATTATTAATATATTATACCAATCGTCTGTAAGTATAAGGAATACTTGCAGGCGATTGGTTATTGAAGAAGAACGTCTAAATTGATGACTGAAGTTATACCAATCTAAAATACTTTATTATCTGGTACTAAAAGTGTTAGAATATGATGAGTGAATAAAGAAGGAAACGTTTGAAATAAACTAACATATATCTAAATTAAAGGAGTTATTTGCATGTTAAATCTAGAAAATAAAACTTACGTCATTATGGGAATTGCTAATAAACGTAGTATTGGTTTTGGTGTTGCAAAAGTATTGGACCAATTAGGTGCAAAATTAGTATTTACATATCGTAAAGAACGTAGCCGTAAAGAATTAGAAAAATTATTAGATCAATTAAATCAACCTGAAGCACGTTTATATCAAATTGATGTTCAAAGTGATGAAGATGTTATCAATGGATTTGCGAAAATTGGTGAAGAAGTAGGTAATATCGACGGTGTGTACCACTCAACCGCATTTGCAAATATGTAATATTTAAGAGGACGTTTCTCTGAAACTGCAATATATGGTTTCTTATTAGCACAAGATATTAGTTCATATTCTTTAACAATTGTTGCACATGAAGCTAAAAAATTAATGCCTGAAGGCGGTAGCATTGTTGCAACTACATATTTAGGTGGCGAATTTGCAGTACAAAACTATAATGTTATGGGTGTTGCCAAAGCAAGTTTAGAAGCCAATGTTAAATATTTAGCATTAGACTTAGGTGAAGATAATATCCGTGTGAATGCAATTTCAGCAGGTCCTATCCGTACACTAAGCGCAAAAGGTGTTGGTGGCTTCAATACTATTCTTAAAGAAATTGAAGAACGTTCACCATTACGACGTAATGTGGATCAAGAAGAAGTAGGTAAAACTGCTGCATACTTATTAAGTGACTTATCAAGTGGTGTTACAGGTGAAAATATTCATGTAGATGGTGGATTCCACGCAATTAAATAATTGAGTTATTAACTATTTAAGTATTTTACTTATAACATAATAAAAGACCAAGTGATTAATGAAATAATCACTTGGTCTTTTTGCTTTGTAAACATTGATAACAAAAGTTTTATTAATCTTTGACATTGCTATTTGCTTTATCGATAATACGCTGACGATATTTAAAGATATTGCTAATAACTGTTTTTAATACTGCATATAAAGGTACAGCTATTAGAATAAGTGTGAAACCTCCTAAATCACCTGCAGCTAATATAACAACTATGATTGTTAATGGGTGCATGCTAAGTGATTTACCCATTACATTTGGCGTGATGACATTACCCTCTAATTGTTGAGCAATTAACGTAATGACACATACCCAAATGAAAGTCGATGGTCCATCGATAATACCTAAAATAGCTGCTGGCGTGAAAGATAGCCATGGGCCTAGGAATGGTATTAAGTTGGCAACACCGGCGAATAAAACAAGTAATGGTGTATAAGGTAAGCCGATTATTGTATAACCAATATACAAGATGATACCTAAGATAACACTCACCGTTACTTGACCTTGGATGTATGATTTTAATGTATAGTTTAAGTCTTTTAATAAATCTACGACAAATACTTTACGTTCACCTTTGAAAAATTTAGCTACTGCAGGAATAAATTTTTCATGATCTTTCAACATGTAAATAAGGAAGAACGGTACCATGATTAATAAAAAGATAGTAGAAATTAATGATGTGATATATGAAATTGAGTTAGATAACACATCAGTTACGCCATCTCCCATTGATTTAACCATGTTATTAATTCGATGTGTGACATCACTTGGTAATTTATCAATTTGTGTTAATGAGAAATTGATTAAACGCTCAGTTTCTCTTTGTAAGGCAGGTGTTTGTTTAATTAGGTTATTAATATTTGAAATAATGATAGGTGCGATAAATGCTACAACAATAGCGATAATTGCGATTAATACTACAAATATAGTTAAAATACTTGCCCATCTTGGGAATCCCCATTTTTCTAATAATGTTTGAAATGGTAAACATATGTAGAATAAGAACCCACTAATTAAAAAAGGAAGAAAAACAGAACCGATGATAGTTACAACTGGTGTAAATACTTCATGCACTTGCATAAATAGTTTGATGAGTATGAACAACATAATTAGAGCTATGCCGGTTCTAAACCAAACTTTGTTTAACATATATATAGATCCTCCTGAAAATTTTCGTTTTTTATAGTCTTATATAGTATATCTCAAATTGAAAAGCTACAAAAGAGTCATGATTGATAAAGTACCATATTGAGTAAGTTTAAAATACATATTATTTAATGAAAATTCTGAAAATATATTGTAAAGTGTAAATATACATTGTATAATTTTTTTAATCGATAATAATTAAGGGGGTATACGATGATTGAAAAAATCGTTACATTTTTAAATGATCTCGTCTGGAGTAAACCATTAGTATACGGATTATTATTAACAGGGATTTTATTTAGCTTGAGAATGCGTTTTTTCCAAGTGAGGCATTTTAAAGAGATGATACGTTTAATGTTTCAAGGGGAAAAGTCGCCAAGTGGTATTACAAGTTTTCAAGCTATAGCAATGTCATTAGCAGGGCGTGTAGGGACAGGTAACATTGTAGGAGTGTCGACTGCTATATTTATTGGAGGACCAGGAGCTGTTTTTTGGATGTGGATTAGTGCCTTTCTAGGTGCTAGTAGTGCATTTATTGAATCCACTTTAGGACAAATTTTTAAACGTGAAGATAAGGGAGAATATCGAGGCGGACCAGCATATTATATTGAATATGGGATAGGTGGGAAATTCGGGAAAATATATGGTTTAGTATTCGCGATTGTTACAGTTATTTCAGTAGGTTTACTCTTACCTGGTGTACAATCAAATGCAATTGCAAGCTCTATGCATAATGCTTTTAATGTTCCAAATTGGATAGTAGCAATTATAGTTGTCATTATTTTAGCATTAATTATTTTTGGTGGATTACGTTCAATTGCTAATGTTGCTACAGCAGTTGTACCGTTTATGGCAGTGATATATATATTAATGGCGATAGTCATCATTATTATTAACATCCAACATGTGCCATCTTTATTTGCACTTATTTTCAAGTCTGCGTTTGGGTTACAGTCAGCATTTGGTGGTATCGTGGGTGCCATGATTGAGATAGGTGTAAAAAGAGGGTTATATTCTAATGAAGCAGGTCAAGGAACTGGACCGCATGCCGCATCTGCTGCAGAAGTTTCTCACCCAACAAAACAAGGACTCGTTCAATCATTCTCTGTTTATGTAGATACATTATTTGTTTGTACAGCAACAGCACTTATTATTTTACTTTCTGGTACGTATAACGTAACAGATGGTCAGACTAATGCGAATGGTACACCACATTTAATCAAAGATGGAGGAATATTTGTAGAAAATGCAGATGGCAGTAAAGATTATTCAGGTACTGCAATGTATGCTCAAGCAGGTATAGATAAAGCTTTCCATGGAAGTGGCTACCATTTTGATCCCCATTTTTCTGGTATTGGTTCATACTTTATTGCCATTGCTTTATTCTTCTTTGCATTTACGACGATATTGGCTTATTACTATATCGCAGAGACTAATGTAGCATATCTAACTAGACAACAAAGTAAAAGTACTACACACATCTTCTTTATCATAGCAAGGTTAGCTTTATTATTTGCAACTTTTTATGGTTCTATTAAAACAGCCGACGTCGCATGGGCATTAGGGGATTTAGGTGTTGGATTAATGGCATGGTTGAATATTATAGCAATTTGGATTTTGCATAAACCTGCGTTAGAAGCACTCAAAGATTATGAACGACAAAAGGCACATTTGGGTTCGGGCTACCATGCGGTTTACAAGCCTGATGCCAAGAAAATTCCTAATGCAATATTTTGGTTAAAAACGTATCCAGAAAGATTGAAAAACGAAAAATAAATAATGAGTTTATTATTTTAAAAATTAGAGAACTTAGTTATCATTTGTAAGACATTATTGGATTAAGAACAACAAATTAACACACAGTAGGTTTAAATTTGCAGGGTTAATCAAAGTTCATAGCGCACATAATTTAAAAATATAACGTCTCTTGGTACAATATAAATAATACTACTAGGGGGCGTTTTAGCATGTCTGAATTTAAACCAGGTAAAATTAACAAACATATATTTTATAGTGACATATTAGAAAGAGATGTTACTATTTCTATTTACTTGCCTGAAGAATATACTGATTTATTTAAATACCAAGTGATTATATGCTTCGACGGATTGGATTTTTTAAGGTTTGGAAGAATCCAAAGAGAATATGAAAAACTACGTAAAGATAATGAAATTCAAAGAGCTATTATTGTAGGTTTTCATTATGAAGATGTTGAAAAACGACGTGAAGAGTTTCATCCAAAAGGTAGTCGATCACATTTAACTGTTCAAGCAGTTGGAAAAGAACTACTACCATTTATAGATGCAACTTTTCCTACTTATAAGGTGGGGAATGCTAGACTATTGATGGGTGATAGTTTAGCTGGAAGTATAGCTTTACTCACAGCGCTAACCTATCCAACGATATTTAGCCAAGTAGCAATGTTAAGTCCACAATACGATGAAGTGGTTAAAGAGAAAGTTGAGGGATGTGACACGAAATCACAACTTTCTCTTTGGCATGGAATCGGTTTAGAAGAGGAAGACTTCACATTACCTACGAATGGCCAACGAGCTAATTTCTTAACACCTAATCGCGAGTTGAAAGCACTTATTAATCAATTTGATGTTCGTTATCACTATCAAGAATTTGAAGGTGGTCATAATTGGAAATCATGGAAACCGTTATTAGGGGATATTTTAAGATACTTTTTAGACGAGGAATTACCAGAGTAAATCATACTTATAAATGATCAAGTTCAATCGTTATTCAAATTAATAACGTACAAATATTATTATGTATATTGTTTAAAATAGAAAAAATATTTTTAAGTTTAAAGTAACGGTTTTCATAGAATTTTGATATAATGGAAATAGGTTAAACAAAGGAGGAATTCAAATGATTTTAGGATTAGCTTTAATCCCATCAAAGTCATTTCAAGAAGAGGTAAATGCATATCGTAAGCGTTATGATACACATTATGCGCAAATTATGCCACATATTACTGTGAAATCTCAATTTGAAGTTAACGATGCGGATTTAGATTCAGTTAAAAAAGAAATTGAAACTCGAATTAAAGGTATTTCATCAATTGATATTCATGCAACTAAAGCATCTAGCTTTAAACCAGTAAATAATGTTATTTACTTTAAAGTTGCTAAGAATGATGAACTTGAAGAAATTTTCAATCGTTTTAATACAGATGATTTCTATGGTAAGGCCGAACATCAATTTGTACCTCATTTTACAATTGCTCAAGGTCTTTCAAGCCAAGAATTTGAAGATATTTATGGTCAAGTAGAGTTAGCAGGGGTAGATCATAAAGAGACAATCGATGAATTATCATTACTACAATTTAGCACTGAAGAAGATAAATGGAAAGTTATCGATACATTTAAGTTAAATTAATAATTATAAATAGTTATAAAAAATGGAGTGAGATAGTGGAATCTATGATACATAGATCTTTATCTCACTCCATTTTTATTTAATTAGCACGTTTTCTATTTATAAAGTAATAGCCATAAAATAAGGCTAAAACTAAGAAAATAAGTGCAGAAAAATAGAATGTATTATTTAAATTATTAGTAAACTGGGTAATTAAGCCACCTAATAAAGGACCAATCATAGAACCAAAGCCTTGCACACTATTAAATACGCCCCAAGTTTCTTCTTGTTCTTTTGGATTAATGTGTCCAGCCATAAAAGTGTTCCATGCTGGTAATAAGATACCATACATGAGACCAATGAATAACGCGATTCCCCATACAATATATATATTTGTGATTAATGATAATCCAAATATCATAAGTGTGTATAAGATGAACCCGCCAAATATAATACTATACATAAATCCTCTACTATTTTTATCAATTATTTTTGAAAGAAATAGCATTGATATAGCACAACCAATTCCACCAATCATGATTGCAATAGTATACTCAATCGTTGATACATGTACAATTTTTGTAGCATAAGTAGGTAAAATAGGTATTAATGCTGAAATCGCTGCACCTTGGAGTAATATACCTGGGAATAAAACAATATGTCGCTTAGTTACATCTACTATCTGTAATAATTGTTCTTTTACAGGTTTGGTATTGTAATTAGTCAATTGAATATTAACGAAGTAGTATAATATCCAAGCGATTAATACTACTAAAGACATCATAAATACAAAATGTAATGGATGTATTTTAATTAAGAAGTTCATTACTACCCAACCAACTAATAAACCTAATAACCATGCAAAATATACATAACCCATCTGTTTACCACGTTTATCTTCTTGAACGCTTGATAGCATGATAACCCAAATAGGGCTAACGGCTATCCCTAGCATGATTGCGCTAATAATGATGACTATTGGTGATGATGGGAACCAAATGACTAAAAACAAACTTAGAAATGCAAGTAAAAAACCAGAAGTTAATACTAATTTAGCGCCAAACTTTTTTAATAAAAAGCCAATCACAAAATTTGTTGCTGCATCTGCTATAAAATGAATAGAAAACGCTAAAGATGTCACTGCAACTGCAATTGAAGTGACAGTAGGAAGGTAGTTAATATAACTTAATATGTACATGCCTCTAGCAAATTCCATAAGAAATAAAATGACTAGCATTATTATAAAGTTTTTATTATTAGAATAGTTATTTAACGAAGAATCTTGCATACAAAGGCACCTTTCCATAAATTTCTTCTGGTTGCGAAGAATGGCCTAAAAGTTCTAATAGGTCTTTGCATAATTTTTGAGTGGCATACTCAATTTTAGATTCTCTCATGTTTGAAGTCATTTTATTTAATAATGATTCATTATTTGTAAGATGCGTAACAATATCTATAGCTTCATCTGGTGTATTGGCAATTTTACCAAAGTCCATACTCTCAAAATAATTGGCATTTTCTAATTCTTGTCCAGGAGCTGGATTTAAGAAAATCATTGGAATACAACGTGTAAGTCCTTCTGAAATTGTAATACCACCAGGTTTTGTAATCATTAATTGACTTGATGCCATCCATTCATTCATATGTTTTGTGAAACCTAGAATGAGAACATCAGGATGATCTTTGAATTGAGCTTGTAAAGCGCGTTTTAATTCTTTACTACGACCACAAATCATAACAACTTGTGAATGTTTACTTTTTTCTAAAATTTCATTAATCATTTGGTCGAATCCTTTTGAAACACCAAAAGCACCAGCAGACATTAATATTGTAGGTCTATCAGGATCTAAGTGATGTTTACTTAACCAAGCTCTTTGGTCAATATGTTCTTCGAATTTGTCTGAAATTGGAATTCCCGTGACTTTAATTTGTGAGGCTGGTACGCCTGCTTCGATAAAATCTTTTTTGGTATCTTTAGTAGCTACATAATAACGATCTGATTCTGGTGTAATCCAGTTCTTATGCATTCTGTAATCAGTCATCACTGTAGCGACTGGAATATTGATATTAAATTGTTCTGTTAAAACAGACATTACTGGTGTAGGGAATGTTAATAAAATTAAATCTGGCTTTTCATTAATGAGTATATTAATCAATTTATTTAGTCCATAATATTTATAAAAACATTTATCTAGTTGATCAGGGCGGCTATAATAAAAGTTTTTATACATATTTCTGAAATATCTAAAGCTATTGATATACCATTTTTTACATATAGAAGTTAAAATAGGATGCGCTTCCATAAATAGGTCGTGTTGAATCACACTTAAATGGTCCAAATTCATTTCATTTAATTGGTTTACGATGCTTTGAGTAACTTGCATATGACCGTTACCGAAAGAACCAGTAATAATCAATATCTTTTTATTTTGAGTAACCATTAAAAGCCACCCTCCGTTAATTTTTAAAATTTATAATAAGTGTAACGTATTTTAATACATTATAAAAGGAATATCGTGATTACGTGTACATGAAATATCATTGATTTGTAGCAATGTTATTTTAATTACAATTTAAACGGGTAATATGACATTGCCTAAAAATTTGTATTTATGCATTATACCACAACTATCTTAAAAATAAATTTGAAAGAACTTAATATAAGTGATGTATTCTCTTTATAATTACTTTAAATAAGATTGATAATCTATTTATAATGTTAGCATGGTTTAACAAGTATGTTTTATTAAAACCTATGAAATAACAAGAATTTTAGTTTTATTTAATAGTAGATTAATAAATAAGGTATAAATTTACATTTTCAAAGTTTTGAATAATCAAAATTTATATTTCCCCTAAATATATAAATAGAATAATCCAATTTAATAAGTATAGATTAATCATAATTCAAATATAAGACATTGGTATAAAATAACTCAGTTAATATTGATTATAAATAACAGGTATTTAATACAATTAAATAGAAAGAATAAATTTATCATAGTCATCAAAACGTGTATAATAGACTTATTGTAAAAAAAGGAGCGATTCATTTTGAATGCGAGTGTATTGTTCGAAAAAATTCGAGTAAAGCAAGTTATAGGAACATTAGATAAAGAAGTAGTAGATATCACTACTGATTCAAGAACAGCTAAAGAAGGCAGTATTTTTGTCGCATCAAAAGGTTACACAGTTGATAGCCATAAGTTTTGTCAAAATGTAGTAGAACAAGGATGTAGTATCATTGTAGTCAATAGAGAGCAAGATTTAAAAGGCGACGTGACTCAAATTATTGTGCCTGACACTTTAAGAGTAGCGAGCTTATTAGCACATGAATTGTTTGACTTTCCAAGTCATCAATTAGTTACATATGGCGTAACAGGAACAAATGGTAAAACGTCTATAGCAACTATGATTCATTTAATTTATAGAAAGTTAAATAAAAGTAGTGCATATTTAGGAACAAATGGTTTCCAAATTAATGAAACAAAAACAAAAGGTGCGAATACAACTCCGGAAACAGTTTCTCTAACTAAAAAAATTAAAGAAGCTGTTGATGAAGGTGCTGAAGCAATGACAATGGAAGTATCCAGTCATGGTTTATCATTAGGGCGTTTAAGAGGCGTGGAATTTGATGTTGCAATTTTTTCTAATTTAACTCAAGATCATTTAGATTTTCACGGCACAATGGAAGCTTATGGACATGCTAAATCACTATTATTTAGTCAATTAGGTGAGGACCTCGCTAAAGAAAAATATGTTGTATTAAACAACGATGATGATTTTTCAGAATATCTAGCTTCTGTTACGCCGTATGAGGTATTTACATATGGCATAGATAATGATGCACAGTTTAAAGCAATTAATGTAGAAGAATCTTTACAAGGTGTTAAATTTGAATTTGATACACCGTTTGGTAGTTATCAAGTTGAGAGTCCATATGTAGGTAAATTCAACATTTCAAACATTATGGCAGCTATGATAGCAGTTTGGAGTAAAGGTGCTACTTTTGAAGAAATCATTGAAGCGGTCAAATCACTTGAACCAGTAGAGGGACGTTTAGAAGTATTAGATCCTAGTTTGCCAATAGATTTAATTATAGATTACGCACATACTGCAGACGGAATGAATAAACTTATAGATGCAGTTAAGCCATTTGTTAAGCAAAAACTTATCTTCTTAGTAGGTATGGCTGGCGAAAGAGACATGACTAAAACACCTGAAATGGGTAGTGTAGCTTGTCGTGCTGATTACGTTATTTTCACGCCTGATAATCCTGCCAATGATGATCCTAAAATGCTAACAGCAGAATTAGCTAAAGGTGCCACACACTCAAATTATGTTGAATTTGAAGATAGAGCAGAAGGTATTAAACATGCAATTGATGTTGCAGAACCTGGTGATACTGTAGTATTAGCTTCAAAAGGTAGAGAACCTTATCAAATTATGCCCGGACATGTAAAAGTACCACACCGTGATGACTTAATTGGTTTAGAAGCGGCTTATAAAAAATTTGGCGGTGGACCTATTGAAGATTAGAGAATATACAGAGGGTACTTCTGTATTTCAAGTATATTTTCATAGGTTGAATGAAACAATGCTTATTGCTATACCTGATCAATTTTGGTCAGTTGAAGTTGCAATTGATTTAAATGTTGCAGAGATTAACGAAGCGTTATTGATGCAATTTTTCACATTTTATGATGAAGAAGAAGCCCAAAAATTAGCAAATGTAGTAACCTATTGGTTTGAAACAATACTAAAGGAGAATGATTAATGAATATAAAGGAAGAAGTAGAGTCAAGAAAGACTTTTGCGATTATTTCCCATCCGGATGCTGGGAAAACAACATTAACTGAAAAACTATTATTCTTCAGTGGTGCTATTCGTGAAGCAGGTACTGTTAAAGGTAAAAAAACAGGTAAATTCGCTACAAGTGACTGGATGAAAGTGGAGCAAGAACGTGGTATTTCAGTAACGAGTTCTGTAATGCAATTTGATTATGATGATTATAAGATTAATATTTTAGATACACCAGGACACGAAGACTTTTCAGAAGATACGTATCGTACTTTAATGGCAGTAGATAGTGCTGTAATGGTAATTGACTGTGCGAAAGGTATAGAGCCCCAAACGCTAAAATTATTTAAAGTTTGTAAGATGCGAGGTATTCCTATCTTTACCTTTATTAATAAGCTAGACCGTGTAGGTAAGGAACCATTTGAATTATTGGATGAAATTGAAGAAACATTAAATATTGATACTTATCCTATGAATTGGCCAGTTGGTATGGGTCAAAACTTCTTTGGTATTATTGATAGAAAATCTAAATCTATTGAACCATTTAGAGATGAAGAGAATATCTTACACCTAAATGATGATTATGAATTAGAAGAAGATCATGCAATTAAAAATGATAGTGCATTCGAACAAGCAATTGAAGAATTAATGTTAGTAGAAGAAGCAGGCGAAGATTTTGATAACGAAGCACTATTAAATGGTGAATTGACACCAGTATTCTTCGGCTCAGCTTTAGCTAATTTCGGAGTTCAAAACTTTTTAAATGCTTATGTTGATCATGCTCCAATGCCAAATGCACGTCAAACTAAAGAAGATGTTGAAGTAAGTCCTTTTGATACTGACTTTTCAGGATTTATCTTTAAAATTCAAGCTAACATGGACCCTAAACATAGAGATAGAATTGCATTTATGAGAGTAGTCAGTGGCGCATTTGAACGTGGTATGGATGTAACTTTACAACGTACGAGTAAAAAACAAAAGATCACACGATCTACTTCATTTATGGCTGATGATAAAGAAACAGTTAATCATGCAGTCGCAGGAGATATTATAGGTTTATATGATACAGGTAATTATCAAATCGGGGATACATTAGTTGGTGGAAAACAAAACTTTAGTTTCCAAGATTTACCACAATTCACACCAGAAATATTTATGAAAGTATCAGCGAAAAATGTTATGAAACAAAAGCATTTTCATAAAGGTATTGAACAATTAGTACAAGAAGGTGCAATTCAATACTATAAAACATTGCATACGAATCAAATTATTTTAGGTGCAGTTGGACAGTTACAATTTGAAGTTTTCGAACACCGTATGAATAATGAATACAACGTAGATGTAGTGATGGAACCAGTAGGACGTAAAATTGCGAGATGGATTGAAAATGAAGATGATATTAAAGATAATATGAATACATCTCGTTCGATACTAGTACACGATCGTTATGATAATTATGTGTTTTTATTTGAAAACGAATTTGCGACACGATGGTTTGAAGAAAAGTTCCCAGACATTAAATTATATAGTTTATTGTAATATGTTTGTCTATACACTAGCACGGGTATCAATCGTTATATAATGGTGATGTTATAAAATTATAAATTGTCATTATAACAATTAGCTTGTATAATAAATATATTCACAAATAAATACCTATGACACTCATGTCAGAGGGGAGTAACTTGATAGTCACTGAATTAATTTAAGTGATTTTACACTTTATCGTCATTACGAAGTATTCACTTCCGGTAAAGTGGGCAATAGTATTTGCTAAGTGAGACCTTTGCTATTATTTAGCATAGGTCTCTTTATTTGTATTAAATTTAAAGGAGTTGTCCACTATGGATCCGAGTTTGTTATTATCCTATGCATGGGTAATACTCGTGTTAGTGTTTTTAGAAGGATTATTAGCTGCTGATAATGCAATAGTAATGGCGGTTATGGTCAAACATCTACCACCGGCACAAAGAAAGAAAGCTTTATTTTATGGTTTATTAGGAGCATTTGTATTTAGATTTATTGCTTTGTTCTTAATTAGTATTATTGCTAATTTCTGGTTTATTCAAGCAGCTGGGGCCGTTTATTTACTATATATGTCAATTAAAAACTTATGGGAATTCTTCCATAAGAAAGATGACAAGAATCATGAAAATGTAGGAGAAGATCATCACTTTGACGAAGATGGTCAAGAAAAGAAAGTTGGTCCAAAAGCATTTTGGAGTACAGTATTTAAAGTAGAATTTGCAGACATTGCGTTTGCAATTGATTCAATGTTAGCAGCATTAGCAATAGCAGTTACTCTTCCTGAGATAGACATTGATTTTGGTGGAATAGACTTAGGACAGTTTGCAGTAATGTTTATTGGTGGAATGATTGGAGTAATTTTAATGCGTTTTGCTGCAACTTGGTTTGTTGAATTATTAAACAAATATCCTGGTTTAGAAGGTGCCGCTTTTGCAATAGTCGGTTGGGTAGGTATTAAATTAGTAGTAATTGTATTAGCACATGATGATATAGAAATTTTACCAGAAGAATTTCCACATAGTGTAATATGGCAGTCTATTTTCTGGACAGTCTTAATATTACTTGTTGTTATTGGTTGGTTAACATCAGCTATAAATAATAAAAAGAAAAAGAAATAATGAACTAAGGCTTCGTATATTAATACGAAGTCTTATTTAATGCTCGTTTTACATTGCAGTTTTAATTATAAAATATTAAAATTTATATATACATAATACTATTAATTGAGGTTATACATATCACTGTGAAAAATGTTACCTTAAACTCATTGAGTATGTCATAATAAAAGTAATTGATTGAAATGATAGGAGTGGCTATCTAGTGGATAAAAATAAAAAACAAGTAATTCCTCGTAAAAGCTATCGACGTCAACGTCGTGAATTTTTTCATAACGAAGAAAGAGAAGAAAGAGTAGCTAAACAAAGACAAGAAGAAAAAATTCAAGCTAAAAAGGATGAATACCAAGCTAAAGTTAATGAAGAAAGAGTTAAAGATAACTTAAGAAAAGCAAGAATAGAAAAGTTAACTAAAGAAGAAATCCAACAACAACAAAATCAAGTATCAAATCATAATGATAAAACGAATAAAACACAACAATCTCAAGAAAATGATAAGTCGAAATTAACATTACCAGAGGAACAACAACTTAAAAGAAATCAAAATCGTAAAAATCAATCATCACAAGATATCAATCGAGATGTTAATGAAGATTCCACTTTTGGTAAGAATCAAAGTGATGAATTAGCAGCTAACGCATCACAAGAAGGTCACTTAAATAATGGTAGTGAATCTGAAACTGAAAAGAAAAACAATGAAGCAGAATCTAGTAATACTAATTTAAATAATCAATCAGGTTCAGTTGAAAATGATGATTTTGATTCTGAAAATAAATATCCGAATCATAGCAAAAAAAGTGCTAAACAAAATCATTTTGAAACAAAGAAAGATAATATATCTTCACCTCGTGATAAAACAGAAAATAAAACCGATTATTTAGATATTATCAAGTCATTTTTTATGGAACATTGGCCTAAAATAGCTATCATTATTGGAGTGATATTATTAATTATTATACTTAACGCTATTTTTACTAATGTTAATAAAAATGACCATACAAATGACAGTGCTTTAACACCTACGAATAAACATTATACTGACACAATGAAAAGTGCGAACAGTACAGTTAAATCTGTAGTAACAGTGGAGAACGAAGGGTCAAAAAATACTTCAGTCCCCAATAATACATCTAAAGCAGATAATGAAATTGGTTCAGGTGTCGTCTACAAAAAAGTGGGCGACTCTCTTTTTATTATGACAAATGCGCATGTAGTTGGTAATAAAGATAAACAAAAGATAACATTTGGTAATAATAAGTCAGTTCAAGGAAAAGTTATCGGCACTGATAAATGGTCTGATATAGCGGTCATTAAAGCTAAAAGTGCAGATAATTCTGTAAAAGCTATTACTATTGGTAATTCTAATCATCTTGTTTTAGGAGAACCAATAATAGTAGTTGGTAATCCATTAGGTGTAGATTTCAAAGAAAGTGTATCTGATGGTATAGTCTCTGGTTTAGATAGACATGTACCAGTAGATATTGATAAAGATGATAGCTATGATGTACTAATGAAAGCATTTCAAATTAATGCTCCGGTGAATCCAGGAAATTCTGGTGGCGCAGTTGTAGATAGAGATGGTAAACTGATAGGTATTGTTTCTCTGAAAATTGATATGAATAATGTGGAAGGTATGGGATTCGCAATACCCATTAATGATGCTCAAAAAATAGCTAATCAATTAGAAAAAGAAGGAAAAGTTGAATATCCTAACACTGGAATCAAAATTAAAAATGTAGCAGATATTGATGACGATGAACGCCAATCAATCAAATTACCTAATAGTGTTAAAAATGGTATTATAGTTGGCGAAGTAAAACCCAATGCTCCTGGCGATAAATCAGGGTTGAAAAAAGATGATGTCATAGTAGAATTAGATGGGAAAAGAATTGAAGATAATTTAAGATATAGACAAATTATATTTAGCCATAGAGAAGACAAAAGCAAGTTAAAAGCTAAAGTGTATAGGGATGGAAAAGTCATTAATATAGATATAAAACTAAAATAATGTTGAGGTGAAATGAATGTCGATATTTGGCCAACTATTAAAAAGATCCAGTCCTCAACAAGGGATAGTTCTATACTATTTAGCAGCAATTGTTGTCGCGTTCTTATTGTTAAATTTGCCATATGTACATAAATCTGGTGTCGACGTTAATCCAATAGATACATTATTTGTAGCAGTATCTGGAATAAGCGTTACAGGATTAACACCAATTAGTATTGTTGATACGTATTCAACTTTTGGTCAAATTATTATACTAGTCATTCTAAATATTGGCGGTATTGGTGTGATGGCCATTGGAACATTATTATGGGTCGTACTAGGTAAACATATAGGTATTCGTGAACGTCAGCTAATTATGCTTGATAACAATAAAGATACAATGAGTGGGACAGTCAAATTAATCTTAGAAATAGTTAGAACGATTATTGTAATAGAATTTATAGGTGCACTTTTACTGGCATTTTATTTTTATCGAGATAATCCGGATTTAAAATATGCTATTATGCAAGGGATATTTGTTTCAATATCAGCTACAACTAATGGTGGTCTGGATATTACTGGTGATTCACTTGTCCCATATGCCAAAGATTATTTTGTGCAAACGATTGTGATGTTCCTAATCGTTTTGGGTTCTATTGGCTTTCCAGTATTGCTAGAAGTCAAAGCCTATATTAAAAATAGAGTAACAAACTTTAGATTTTCATTATTTACTAAAATCACAACATCAACATATTTATTTTTATTTGTTTTTGGTGTCATTATTATATTTTTATTAGAACATAATCATGCATTCAAAGGGATGAGTTGGCACCAGTCGCTGTTCTATTCACTATTTCAATCAGCAACAACTAGGAGTGCAGGATTACAAACCATTGATGTATCCCATTTTAGTGATGCAACCAATATCATCATGAGCATTTTGATGTTTATAGGTTCATCTCCTAGTTCCGTGGGTGGTGGTATCCGTACTACTACTTTCGCTATTTTAATATTATTTGTCATTAATTTTAGTAATTCTGCAGATAAAATCTCTATTAAAGTATTTAACAGAGAAATTCATATTATGGATATACAACGGTCATTTATGGTATTTACAATGGCTTCCATTTTGACTTTCACAAGCATGATTATTATATCTGTAGCAGAGCAAGGTAAACTATCGTTTTTACAAGTTTTCTTTGAAGTTATGTCAGCATTTGGTACATGTGGACTAACATTAGGTGTAACAGATGATGTAAGTAACATTACAAAAATTGTATTAATGATATTAATGTTTATAGGACGTGTTGGTTTAATCTCATTCATTATAATGATAGCCGGAAGAAAAGAGCCTAAAAAATTCAGCTACCCTAAAGAACGTATACAAATTGGATAAATTAAAGCAAAGACATTTTAAGTATAAAAGACAGTTTATACTTAAAATGTCTTTTATACTTTTCTTAATAAAATCAGTTATCTATCCAAAGTGATATCACTTAAACAAAAATACATGTTAAACTAACCATAATGAGAGGTGTGTTGAGATGGAGAGAAATGAGAATATTGATGTAGATGTCATAGCAACTTCTGATATGCATAGCCATTTTTTAAATGGAGATTATGGCTCAAATATATATCGCGCTGGAACTTTTGTTAGACAAGTAAGAGACAATAATCAAAATGTAATCTTGCTTGATAGTGGGGGTAGCTTGGCTGGGTCATTAGCAGCATTTTATTATGCAATTGTTGCACCATATAAACGTCATCCAATGATAAAGTTAATGAATGCCATGCAGTATGATGCCAGTGGCATTAGTCCAAATGAATTTAAATTTGGATTGTCATTTTTAACTCGTTCTGTTGCACTATCTAGATTTCCATGGTTATCGGCTAATATAGAATATATCAAAACAAAAGAACCATACTTTTCAACACCATATTCTATTCAACATTTTGATAATTTGAAAATTGCAATAGTAGGTTTAACAGCTGATGGTCTAATGAAAAATGAATATGCAGAGATGGAAGAAGATGTGAGTATTGAAAAAACATTATTATCAGCTAAAAGATGGATTAGATATATACATGAAATTGAAGAACCAGACTTTTTAATAGTGATATATCATGGTGGATTAGATAAAATCAGTAAATCTAACAAGAAAAATGAGGTAAATGTCAATGAAGCTGAAATATTGATGGAGGAATTAGGTGTTATAGATCTCATCATAACGGCACATCAACATCAAACATTAGTTGGTCAAGATCATGGAACGGTTTATGTACAAGCTGGTCAAAATGCAGAAGAACTCGTTCATGTGAAAATTAAATTTAAAAAAAGAACTAATACATATGAGGTTGAGGAAATTTTACCTGAAGTCATTGATTTGAATAATTATGATGAAGATGAAGATTTACTTAATGTCACGTATTATGATCGAAAAGCAGTTGAACATTGGGCAAACGAAGAGATAAATGAAACCGAAATAAATGCACCAGTTAAAGATTTAGCAGAATTAGTAGGTCAACCACATCCATTTGCGCAATTATTACATGATAGCATTATATTAGCCTATAATTATCAAATTAGTTGTGTACACATACCACGGAATGGTGAAGAAGGACTAAACGGAGTCATAACGAATAGAGTTTTATATGATGCATACCCATATCCAGATAAACCTGTTGATTTAACGATTAAAGGGCAATGTATCAAAGATATATTAGAATTTTCATATTCATATCTTGAATTTGAATCAGATACGTTAAAATCAACACTGATTGACGAAACGTTATGTACATTTTGGCAAGGATTTAACTATACTATTGATATGAATCAAGCACCATTTAACCGAGTAACATTAGATGATATTGATTTAAATGGATTATATAGAATAACTATGACAGATTATTGTTATAGAAATTATCAATCATATTTAGAAGATGCTATTATTCACCATACTAGTGAAAGTACAATGAGTACACTCATTGCTAAGAATTTATCAGATATGCTTTATTCTATTGAATTAAAAAATAACTTTAAAGTGATTAAGTAATTTGATATCATTACGCCTTCATATTAATTAACGTAAGTGATAAAAAAATTACTTTTAAAAAATAGAGCTCTAAATCATGTATGGACACATGGTTTGGAGCTCTATACTTATACTTTAAATATTTATTTTCTAATCATTTAACATTTTAAAAATTATCCGTGAAAGATTAATAAAAGAATGATAGCAACAATTTGAGCTATAGATGTTGTAGCAATACGTCTTGTATATTCATAACTGATTGACAGTAATATTTGAGTTATAAAAATAAACAGTACTATCCACCAATTATCTAAATATATAAATAGAGAGCTTGAACAAATTGCAGTGATTAAGATAGATAACCAATTCGGCAAATTGTACTTATTTAACTCATTTTGTAAAACAGTGCGCATATATAATTCATGACACGGTATAACGAATGCTAATGTTACTAACATTTGCCATTTCCAATGAACACCAGTTTTGGCCAATTCTTTTATTAATGAAGCATAAGTTAATTCAGACGTCATGAGTGATAAAATCAATTGAATAATGATTAAAACAATACTGGCTATAATCCCAACACCTATGGATGTTAATAATCTTTTTGAATGTATATCACGTTGATAAAATACATAACTAATACCAGCTATTAGCATGATTCCAGTATATAAATACCAATATTCTTGATGTTCACCCCACATAACCAATAAAATGGCATGAAAAACTATGAAACTAATTATAAACCATAGTAAAGCTTTCGAAACTTTTTTCATTACAACTAACCTTCTTGTTCAACAATTTTATAACGTTTATGATTAATAACCGTTTTTTCAGGTAAGTCTAGTGAGTTAAAGTTTTCCATTATTGTTAGGTCTACAATAACTGAGTTATCATTTATTTTTTCAACTCGGCCTCTTAAACCATCATAAAATTCTACGATATTACCTACTTCTGCAACAGTCATTTCGAGTCCTCCCTTAATTCATAGCTAGACTATATTGTACTAAAAAATACACTACAAATAAACTAATAACACTAAAAACTCTAAGAATTAATACATAAATTATGAAAATTTTGTCATTATTGAGTAAATAATTGGAATTTTAAATGTAAATGGTGCATAAATAAAGTAAGGGCATATATAGAGAATCTATAAGGAGCGTTTGTTATGAAATTTGTTAGTAATAATAATATAACTGATCCAACACTTAACTTAGCTATGGAAGAATATGTATTAAAAAATCTTCCATCAGAGGAAAGTTATTTTTTATTTTATGTAAATAGACCCTCTATTATTGTTGGTAAAAATCAGAACACAATAGAAGAGGTCAATAAATCATACGTTGATGAAAAAGGGATAGATGTTGTACGTAGAATCTCTGGTGGTGGAGCAGTTTACCATGATACAGGTAATTTAAACTTTAGTTTTATTACAGATGATGATGGTAATAGCTTTCATAACTTTAAGAAGTTTACAGAACCTATCGTTCAAGCATTACAATCATTAGGTGTGGATGCAGAAATGACAGGACGAAATGATATTCAAGTTGGTGCTGCTAAAATTTCAGGAAATGCGATGGTTAAAGTTAAAGATAGAATGTTTAGCCACGGGACATTAATGTTGAACAGTGAGCTTGATGAAGTTCAAAATGCTTTAAAAGTAAATCCAGCTAAAATTAAATCAAAAGGCGTCAAATCTGTTAGAAAGCGTGTAGCTAATATTGAAGAATTTTTAACAGAGTCTTTAGATATTGATCAATTTAAGCAAATTATTTTAAAAACGATATTTGGTGAACAACAAGTTGAAGAGTATGTATTAACAGATGAAGATTGGAAAAATATCGAGAAGTTAAGTAATGAAAAATACCGTACTTGGGACTGGAATTATGGCAAAAATCCAAAATATAATTTTGAACGAGAAGAAAAATTTGATAAAGGATTTATTCAAGTCAAGTTTGATGTGAAAAAAGGTAAAATTGAACACGCAAAAATTTTCGGTGATTTCTTTGGTGAAGGAGACATTAGTGATCTAGAACATGCCTTAGAAGGTTGCCTTCATGACTTTAATCATTTAGAAGAAGCATTGGCAAATTATAATTTATATCATTATTTTGGTGACATAGATAAGAATGAAATATTAAGATTAATGTCATAAAGTCACATAAATTAAAAAGGTCTATTCTCTAACTTTTTTAGTAGGGAATAGACCTTATTTTGAATGACTCGAATCTAAATTATTCACTGAGAAATGCCTCCAAGTTTTTATATTCTGTTATGTACTTATTGAATGCTTTCTCGTCTTTATTTACTAAAGCTTCATCAATTAGTAATTTCAACTCTTTTTTTCTAACCTCTCTAAGTGCTTCATCAATGACTAGTTCAACACCTAAATCATTAACCGTAGTTACAAATTCTTCAAGTGTCGTATGTTTCACATTTGTATTATGATTCATAAGGATCTCGACCTTTCGTTTGAATTTAATATATAGATATTATACATTTTTTGAATTTTGAAATCAATGAATATTCTGACATTTAGAGCAGAAAAATGTACCATATTACACTTTAAGAATAACTTGACTTTTGTGATTTTTCTTATAAAATAAAAAACATATTATTGATTCTATTAAATAGAAAAGATAATAAAACTTAATAAAGCGAGGTTATCCCAATGACAACTCAGAATATTTACGTAATTAGAAAGGGAGACATGGTGATTAGGCCTAATTATGATAATCAAAATCAACCAAATGGTTCAGAAATTATTCGGTTTGATAAGACAGTCATACAAAGCCCATTTAAAGTTCAAAAGATTATTGAGAGGTCATGTAAATTTTATGGCAACAGTTATTTAAGTAAAAAAGCTGAAACCAATCGAATTACAGGTATCTCTAGTAAACCACCCATTTTATTAACTCCTTTATTTCCAACTTACTTTTTTCCTACTCATTCAGACCGACAAGAAGAAAATTTATGGATTAACATGCATTATGTTGAATCTATAAAAGAATTAAAACATCGTAAATGTAAAATCATTTTTGCAAACAATGAAACCATTACCCTAAATGTATCTTTCCACAGTTTATGGCATCAGTATACGAATGCAATCTTCTTTTATTATATGGTAGATAAACAATCCCGTATGAAATCTAATGACCCCGATAAACCTATCGATTATGAAAAATCCTCACTAAACATTTTTGAAGCATTATCACGTTATTCGCTATTTGTAGATAAATAATTTATGTTGAAATTTAAAATATGCGGAACGTTATATTAATATAGTGTAAATGTTCCGTATATTTTTTTAAGTTATCTCTTGATAATTTACGTAAAATTGATATAATAATATTTGTGCTTGATAGAGAAAGCACAACAATTTAATTATTCCACAGTAGCTCAGTGGTAGAGCTATCGGCTGTTAACCGATCGGTCGTAGGTTCGAGTCCTACCTGTGGAGCCATGGAAACGTACTCAAGTTGGCTGAAGAGGCGCCCCTGCTAAGGGTGTAGGTCGCGAGAGCGGCGCGAGGGTTCGAATCCCTCCGTTTCCGTTTTATAGTAAAAATCAGTTTAATTCTGATTATCTAAAACTAGCTAGAACGTTGTTAAATCAACGTTCTTTTTTATTTTGTTAAAAATCCGTTTAAGTTTGTTTAATATATTTTGGTCAATATATGGTCAACTCGTTTTATTTAATGCGTATGGATAGGCACTCCGTTTCCGTAAATAAGCCTAGAATGGTTTTAATCCAATCTAGGCTTATTTTTTCTACTAATTTTTGACTTATCAAGAGTTGAACTTATTTATATATAATATTTACTTCGAAGAGTAAAGATTTTTTAGTGAGTGGACTTTAAAACTAAATACATTGCACACAGTATCTATCCAACTATGGAAGTTAGGCGGTAATTGAATATCATAGTAAAAACACCATAAAATTTAGAATCTAACCATAGGGCTAATCTAAAATCATGGTGTTTATTATTATAATATTAATACAATATTCAAGCTGTATTCGTAAAGTGATAAGATACTTAAAAAAGTCCGTTAATATTAAATAAGATGATCAGTAAAATTGTATCCACTTTTTCCAACTATAACTGGTCATCACTGCTACATTCATTACGATATGAATTATTTCAAACTCATAGCCACTTACGTATCCTCGAGTTAATTTTAAGGTGAATATGGAACCTAACATCACACTAATATAGAAAACATTAACATACGGTGTTAAAACCCCAAATATCAAAAAGATACCTCCAACAACTTCACCAATTGACATTAAAATAGCAAGAAGTGGGGGTAAACCTAAGGAACCTAAAAAATGTATCGTACCATCTAGGTCTACAAATTTTAAAGATCCATGTACTAAGAAAGATGTTGCTAACATCCATCTAATTAATAAAATTCCAAATCTCATAGATAGACTGACCTCCAGATTGTTATAAAATAAAAAAGTAAATTTCATAAGTAATTAAGAATAAAAGGCTTTAAATTTCTAATAAAAATTATAATACTTATAAAATTTATCTTATTATATAACGAATTGAAAGTTTTGTCTTTATTAAATGAACACACATATATATAAGCCCATCAATAGTATTAAATACATTGATGGGCAGTAAATCTCGATATATTATTCTTTATTTTTTACCGTTTGATTTACCTGAAATCAAATCACGGATAATTTTAACAATGTAACCTGTTATGATTGTTCTTACTACACGTTTAATAATGTTCATCATGGTTATATCTCCCTTTTTGCTTTTACTTGATAAATAATATATACCCCTTTTTTAATGTTTTAAAAGTCAATGGAAGATAAATCGTTAGAATAGGGTGAATATTATTTTTCAAAAACAATGTAACCGTCATTGTCAGCTTTTTTAGTAAAAGCGACGATAATAGCATGAACAATAGCTACAATACTTGGAATGCCTGTCCAAAAGAAAGCAAGATGTAAAATACCTTGTCCGACTTTGTCAGCATAAAATTTATGAACACCTATACCTCCTAAAAAAATAGCTACTAATATATAAATGACTTTATTAACTCTCATTATTTGCTTCCTCCTAAAAATAAGATTCATAGATTAAAGATTTAATCACGAATCAAACATAAAAATGTATTTTAGATATACTTCTTAAAGCTCAATTCTCCCATAAAATTCTCTAAATTCAATATGAAATAGGTCCTTTGATTTATATTATATCGTAGATTCTATATAATGAAATTAAGACAAATTTTGAGGAAGGATATATGATGATTAGACAAGCACATCCTAGTGATAATAAGCGTATTGCTGAATTATGTTATATGATTTGGAAAGATATGGAATTAGAAATAGTTAATGAAATTAGTAGAGAAAGAATTATGAATATATTAGAGTTAAGTGTTGTTAATGTAGAATATCGGAGTTATTTTAAAAATGTTTGGGTTTATGAAGTCGATGACAAAGTTGCAGGATGTGTCATTGCTTATGATGGTAAACACGAACTTGATTATGAGAAAAATTGGTTAAAGTTACCGCTTGATGAAGATATTTGTAAATATGGTACGCCTTTACCAGTTAAAGAAGCAGAGGACGATGAGATGTATATTGAAACAGTAGCTACGTTCCCTGAGTATAGAGGTCAAGGTATAGCTACACAACTAATGACTTATCTTCTAGAGAAGTACCCTGAGAAAAAATGGAGTCTAAATTGTGATTATGATAATGAAAAAGCGCTAAGTCTATATAAAAAGTTAGGATTTAAAACAGTGAATGATATCGATCTTTACGGTCATCTTTATAGGCATATGATTAAATATAAATAATTAGAAAGAAAACTCGACAATGAATGGTAATCATTGCCGAGTAATTAAATGGTATTAAATTGCACCTAACAATGCACTAATATAAATGCCTAATGCATATAATAAACCGAAAATAGTATTTGTTTTACCAGTAGCAGCCATGGCAGGCATCATTGTAGCAGGTGTATCATTTTTGTTAAATCTTCTTACGGCTTTAATTGGCATTGGGAATGACAATAAAACTAATAAATAGAATAATGACCCACCAGATTTAAATAAGGCAGTAAATACTACAAGTGCATATGCGACAATATACATTGTGGCCATAAAGATAACTGAGGCACGTTTACCAAGTAAAATAGGTAGTGTTTTACGGCCACTAGCTTTATCTTTGACACGATCTCTTATGTTGTTAGCCATATTTATAAGTCCAATTGTTATGACGATAGGGATACTTAACCAAATGATTAGTCCTTGAACATTACCTGTTTGAATGAAAAAGGCTAATAAGATGATAATCATACCCATAAATACGCCTGAGAATAATTCGCCAAATGGCGTCCATGAAATTGGCATTGGGCCACCAGTATATAAATAACCAATTGCCATACAAACAACGCCTATTGGAATAATCCAAAATGAACTATGGAAAGCTAAGAATATACCTAGTAAAGCGGCAATAATATAAAAAGCAATCGCGATATTCATCACAAGTTTAGGACTCATACCATTTCTTACAATAGCACCGCCGATACCTACAGAAGTATGATCATCTAAGCCTTTTTTAAAATCATAATATTCATTAAACATGTTTGTAGCCGCTTGGATTAATAAGCAAGCAATTAACATGGCTAAGAATAGACTGAATTTAAGATGATCTTCACTACCAAGTAGGAATAATTTAGCTGACGCTGTCCCAACTAAAACTGGTACAACTGCGGCAGTTAAGGTATGAGGTCTCATCAATTGCCAATACTTTTTAACCGTTGAATATTGTTGATATTGATCTGACATTTTTATAACCTCTTATTTTTTTTAGTTTTAACATTCATATTTTAAAGTAATTATGAATAAAGGTCAATTCACGTGAAAAATTGCATGTGTTTATTAAGCAATTCGCACCAAATTTAGCTTTGAAAAATGATACAATATACTAATGAGTAAATATAGAAGAAAGAAGTGAGATGAATGACTGTTAACGTAAGAGAAGATGAGATTGTCGACAAGCTATATGGAAGTTCTAAGGATTGGGTCTCTGTTGAAGTAGAGTTAGACAAGTACTTAGATCCTAGTACTCTATTTCATATAACTGAATCGCAAGCAGGTGATCGTTTTTATTTGCGATTAAATGACAATCAATCTTCATATTTCGGTTATCATGCGATTCGAAAATTTGAAAATGATTTCGAAAATAAACAGTCTATCTTTAAAGAATGGGAAACGTTAAAAAAAGATATAGAGTTAATTCATCCAGATAGTGAGAAACATCATTTACGTTTATGTGGTGGGTTCCAGTTTTCAAAACATAAATCTGATGATGAATGGCGAGCATATGGATTAAATCATTTTGTGCTACCTGAGGTATTGATTTCTACTGAAAATGATCGAACATTCGTAACTTATACAACTGAAAAAAAGACATTTGATATGGATAGTTTCAAGTCATTAGTCAATGATTTAGCACAAGCTAATAATGATACGGAAGATGATTACTTGGGAAATGTTATTCGTATGGAGGATATCTATTTAGATGAATGGCGAGATTTAGTACAAGAAGCGATTGATAGTATTGACTATTCTAAGAAAATAGTACTTGCACGTAGAAGATTAATAAAATTTGATAAAGAAATTAGTATTCCATATATTTTGACTAGAGCATTAAAGAATGAAAAAAACAGTTATATCTTCTTACTTGAATCTAATGAATCTGTGTTCTTTTCACAAACACCTGAACAATTATTAAAAGTTGAGAATCAAGTGCTTTCAACTAAAGCAGTAGCAGGTACGATTAAACGTTCTCAAAATGAACAAGAAGATGAAGCAAACTTACAAGCTTTTCTAAATGATAAAAAGAATTTAAATGAACATCAAATTGTAGTTGAAAGCATATTGAATGACATTCAGCCATATGTTGAAGATGTATACTACAATGAAACACCAAACATTTTAAAAAATGACCATTTGTATCATCTATTTACAAAAATACAAGGTAATTTAAAAGAACAATCATATATTGGGTTAATTGATCGAATGCATCCTACACCAGCGTTAGGCGGCTATCCTAAAGATGAAGCACTAGAATTTATAGAACAAAAAGAATTTGGCACGCGTGGCTTATACGGTTCACCGGTGGGATATATAGATGTCTATGATGATTGTGAATTTATAGTAGCCATTCGATCTATGTTGATAAAAGGTGATCAAGCAACATTATTTGCTGGATGTGGCATAGTTAAAGATTCTGATCCAGATAGCGAGATTGCTGAAACAGCTGTAAAATTTTCACCAATGATGAATGCTTTAGGAGTAGATAAACATGAGTAATAAAAATGAAGCTTTGACGACACAGGTCTATACATTTGCATCAGAACTATTTGCATATGGTGTACGAGAAGTTGTGATTAGCCCGGGGTCGCGTTCGACTCCGTTAGCTATCGCATTAGAAGCACATCCTAATATTAAAACTTGGATTCATCCTGATGAACGTAGTGCGGCATTTTTTGCATTAGGTTTAATCAAGGGCAGTCAAAGACCTGTTGCTATTTTATGTACATCGGGTACAGCAGCGGCTAACTACACACCAGCAATTGCAGAAAGTCAAATTAGTCGTATACCACTGATTGTATTAACAAGTGATCGACCACATGAATTAAGAAGTGTAGGCGCACCACAAGCTATCAATCAAGTAAATATGTTTAGTAATTATGTGAATTTCCAATTTGATATGCCAATTGCTGATGGTACAACCAATATGCTAGATACGATACATTACCAAATGCAAATAGCTAGCCAGTACCTTTATGGCCCACATAAAGGACCTATACATTTTAATATGCCATTTAGAGAGCCATTAACACCCGATTTAGATAGAACAGAACTATTGAAATCAGAAACCAAAACATTACCCCATTATCAAAAAATGATACATGTTGATCCAATTAAGGATAAAATTGAAAAGTCTAAAGGTTTAATTATTGTTGGAGATATGCAACATCAAGAGGTAGACCAAATTTTAACGTATTCAACCGTATTCGATATACCAGTGTTGGCAGATCCACTAAGTCAGTTAAGACGACATAATCATCCTAATGTCATTACAACATATGATCTATTATATAGAGCGGGTATGGATTGGGATGTTGATTTCGTAATTAGAGTAGGTAAACCAGTTATTTCTAAAAAGTTAAATCAATGGTTAAAAACGACTTCAGCATTTCAAATATTAGTTCAAAATAACGATAAAATAGATGTTTTCCCAGTACCGCCAGATGTATCATATGAAATATCGGCTAATGACTTTTTTAGATCGCTAATGGAAGAAAGAACTGTAGACAGAAAAGCATGGTTACAACAATGGCAATCCTTAGAAAAGCAAGCTCGCATTGAAATCAATGATTATCTACAACATGCGACTGATGAAGCGGCGTATGTTGGCACATTGATTTCTAAATTGACTAGCGAAGATGCCTTATTTGTAAGTAATAGTATGCCAATTAGAGATATCGATAATTTACTATTTGATAATGAAGCTGAAATTTATGCTAATCGTGGTGCGAATGGCATTGATGGGGTTGTTTCTACTGCATTAGGTATGGCAGTACATAAAAAAGTGACGTTACTTATTGGTGATTTAGCCTTTTATCATGATATGAACGGCCTGCTCATGTCAAAAATCAATGACATACATTTAAATATTGTGTTATTAAATAATGATGGTGGTGGTATCTTTTCATATTTACCTCAAAAAGCATCAGCGGAAGCATATTTCGAGAGATTATTCGGAACGCCAACTGGTTTAGATTTTGAACATGCGGCATTGTTGTATGATTTTAATTTTAAGCGTTTTGATCATTTAAATGATTTTAAATATGAATCATTTTCTAAATTAGGTTCGAATGTTTACGAAGTAATCACAGATAGAGAAGATAATTTACAACAACATCAAATTTTATATAAGAAATTGAGTGAAATGATTAATGTTATATCATAATTTTTATCAATCAAAGTCATCATCTAAGCAATTGTTAGTTATGTTACACGGATTTATTAGCGATGGCACAACTTTCGATAACCATATTGATAAGTTAACCGAACAAGCTAACGTATTAGTAGTTGATTTACCTGGTCATGGAGAAGATGAAACTTCAATGGATACAGAATGGAGCTTTGATTTTATTAATCAAGCATTGAATCAAGTTTTATCTGAATACCAACAATATCAGTTGTATTTATTTGGTTATTCAATGGGAGGTAGAGTAGCTTTATATTATGCTTTGCATGGTTCAATTGAACTTACTGGTTTAATATTAGAAAGCACATCACCAGGTATTCAAAGTGAAGAAGACCGAATCGAGAGACAACAAGTAGATGCTGCAAGAGCGAAAGTGCTAGAAATAGCTGGTCTAGAAATATTTGTTAATGATTGGGAACGATTGCCACTGTTCCAATCACAGTATGACTTAGATAAATCAGTTAAAAAGCAAATTCGTGATAATAGAATGAATCAAGATCCTAACCGCTTAGCAAAAGCTTTACGAGATTATGGTACAGGACAAATGCCTAATTTATGGCCATTACTATCACAAGTCGATATACCAACATTTATTATGGCAGGCGAGCTTGATGAGAAGTTTGTAAAAATTGCACAAAAATTGAAAGATTCAATTGATAATAGCAGAAAAACAATAGTTTCTAATGTAGGACATACAATTCATGTGGAAGATAGCACGGAATTTGATACAATAATATTAGGTTTTTTAAAGGAGGAGCAAAATGACTAGACAGTGGGAAACACTTAGAGAGTATGATGAAATTAAATATGAATTTTTCGAAGGAATTGCAAAGGTAACTATCAATCGTCCTGAAGTACGTAATGCATTCACACCTAAGACAGTGGCTGAAATGATTGATGCATTTTCACGTGCACGTGATGATCAGAAGGTTTCAGTGATTATCTTAACAGGAGAAGGAGATAAAGCATTCTGTTCAGGTGGAGATCAGAAGAAACGTGGACATGGTGGTTACGTTGGCGAAGACGACATTCCTCGTTTAAATGTTTTAGATTTACAACGTTTAATTCGCGTTATTCCTAAACCAGTTATAGCAATGGTTCGTGGTTATGCTATCGGTGGCGGTAACGTATTAAATGTTGTATGTGATTTAACTATTGCAGCAGACAATGCGATTTTTGGTCAAACAGGTCCAAAAGTAGGTTCATTTGATGCTGGTTATGGTTCAGGCTATTTAGCTAGAATCGTTGGTCACAAAAAAGCAAGAGAAATATGGTACTTATGCCGTCAATATAATGCACAAGAAGCATTAGATATGGGCTTAGTTAACACAGTAGTCCCATTAGACAAAGTAGAAGATGAAACAGTTGCATGGTGTCAAGATATCATGAAACATTCACCAACTGCTCTACGTTTCTTAAAAGCTGCAATGAATGCAGATACAGACGGATTAGCTGGTTTACAACAAATGGCAGGCGATGCAACTTTACTTTATTATACAACTGATGAAGCTAAAGAAGGTCGTGACGCATTTAAAGAAAAACGTGATCCAGACTTTGACCAATTTCCTAAATTCCCATAGGATTTCATTATAAAACCACTTGTTTGTTATAAGCGATGATAAATGCATCTCTTAATAGCAAACAAGTGGTTTTTATTTATTTCGTAAATTGATTTGGATAATTTGTTTTTAAATAAGTTTCTAAACGTTTCATACCTTCTTTAAGTAAGGCCATATCGTAAGCATAAGAAATACGAACATGTCCTTTACCAATATCTGTGAAGGATGAACCAGGTACCATAGCAACGTGTGCTTTTTCTAAAACATCGACACAGAAGCTAAAATCATCTTCTGTGTATTTTTTAATACTTGGAAAAATGTAAAAGGCGCCTTCAGGTTTAGCATTCAATTCAAACCCTAATGATGTTAATGCATTGATCAAGTAATCTCGACGTTCAATATATGCTTTGTTCATATATTGTGGTGCTTCTAAACCTTCAGTTAATGCAGCGATACACGCATGTTGTGCAGGGACATTAGCGCAAATGCAATTATAAGCATGCATGAATGTTAATTTTTCAATTAAATACGCTGGTCCCATTAAGAAACCTATACGAATGCCCGTAGCAGAGTGTGATTTACTTAAACCACCTATAAGTAGTAGTTGCTCTCTAATGATATCAAATTCAGCAAATGAAGTATGTTGGCCATTAAAGGTATTTTCAGCATATATTTCATCACTAATAATAAATATCTCATGATTAGATAATGTTTCTGCAATAGCTTCAACTTCAGATTTAGATAGAGTCACGCCTGTAGGATTAGTTGGATAATTAAGCAAAATTGCTTTAGTTTGATTTGAGATATACTGATTGATTAATTCAGGTGTGATTTTAAAAGCAGAGGTCGATGTATCAATAAATACAGGTTTACCTCCTAAAGTTTGGATTAAAGGAATGTAGCCAGCATAAGTTGGTCCAGGAATTAAAATTTCATCACCTGGATTAATGATGCTTCTTAAAGCGGTATCTAATGCTTCACTAGCCCCATTAGTAACGATGATTTCATCTACATTATAATTGAACCCATATTTATTGTTAAAGTACTGACTGATTGCCTGTCTTGTTTCAGGTAACCCTTTATTATGTGAATATGTTGTTTTATTGTCATCAATAGCTTTGATATAAGCCTTTTTTACAACCTCTGGCATAGAAAAATCAGGTTGTCCTATTGTTAGATTAATACAGTCATCTATATGCTGCATACGATTAGAAAATTGACGAATACTAGGTGCTCTTAAAAATTTAGATTGCTCGTTCAATTGTAATTTCATATATCTTAACTCCTCTAAAAAATACCAAAATATAGTACTGTTAATTGTTTGAATAGTCGTATAATTCTTTCAAATTATTACTATCATAACATATTTTTTAGTACTACATTTTGGTATAAAAACAAAAATGTTATAGTGATTTTTACCCTTTAAATTTAGAAGGGGATTTCAAGTTAATAATTGGATTTGTCCATTTACATATAAAACGGTTGGATAAAAGATAAACAATTAATCCAGAAGTTAATATTAAAAATAAATACGTCATTATGGAAACGTGAGACTTGAATGGGTAAAGTCCAAACCCGCGAATAATACCGATAATTAAACCATGTAATAAATACACATACATCGTTCGACTACCTATATAAGTGTAAAAGCGTAACTTTTGTGATGTTAAATTTAAAAAAGCAAACATCGAAGTTAGTATTACAGCATAAAGTAATAAACGTTTAAGTGGACTATATACATCTTCGGCATTATGTTCAAGTGACGTATAAGGTGAACTTCCTAACAACCAATCTGCATTTATAGGATGTATAAGATACCCAATAAAATAAAGGACAAAAACAACTATAGAAATAGGTATCCATTTTTTACTTCTAATTATCATACTTTGTTGTTTAGTAAATAAATGTCCCAAATAAAAAATTGGGAAAAATACAATAGTACGAGAAATACTCATATATTCATCAATATTAGCAGAGAATCCAGCAAAAATTGAAACAAGTAAAGATGTTCCTAACACAATCATTGGATTATATCTTCTTACAATAACAAGTACAACGTGGAAGAAGAATAATGTTAGTAAGAACCACAATGCAAATACTGGATTGAAAGGATCCAATTGTAGACTATCGCTTTTACCAGTTAAGAAATAATAAACTGAGTAAAATGCGAAAAATATAAAGTAAGGTAATAATAATTTTTTAGCAATATGTTCTAAATAATAGGGTTTATCCAAATTTTTCGCAAAATATCCTGAAATAAATAAGAATGTTGGCATATGGAAACTATAAATAACAAGATATAATGCAGATAAGTATTTATCTTCTGATGTATAAGGTTGTAATAGGTGACCTAATACCACTAAAAATATGAGTATCGCTCGGGCATTATCAAAGAAATAATCCCTTTCCTTGATGGAAGGCATATAAATGTCTCCTTTTTCATGTTTGACTGTACTTAATTTATTACATTTTATGGCAATTATGCAACGATTTTGACCTTAGCATAAAATCCTATTGTATATCTTATAAAAAAAGCATATAATATTATCAACTAAATAAAGTGGAGTAGAACAGCATGTATAAACAACTTGAAAAACTTATCACACTTACTAACAATGATTTAAATATAGTTAACCGACGCTTTGGACAAAGAACAGACATTACATCAGAACAATTAGAATTACTACGTATATTGTACAATTATGATCGTTTATCTCAATATGATTTAACGATGAAAGTTAGTAGAGAACAATCTATTGTCTCAAGATGGATTAAGAAACTTGTATTGAAAGGGTATATTACAAGTCATCAATCACATGAAGATTTAAGATGTAAAGAACTTGTACTTACTGATGAAGCACGTGCACTTATTAAGCAGATTAATACAGCACGTTGTGAGTTAATAGAAGCGAGATGCCAATGTTTATCAGAAAGTGAAATCGAGAATTTAAACCAACTATTAAATAAGTTGAATAGTCGTCATAGTTATATTTAATCATAACTGTGGAATCAATGTTGTTGTAGAGATTATCTTACATAGGGTAGGGTAATCTCTTTTAATATGTAAATAAATAAGCCAGTAGATGAATTTATCTACTGGCTTTGATCAAGGATTTAATCCGTAATGTTGTATTAAATTAAGCTTTGAATTTTGGAATATCGAAGAATTTACCAACTTCACCGATTTGATCATATAGACCTTTTAATACTTGTGCATTTGAATCAGCCCAATTAATGTCTGTAGCATATTGATGTGTACCAGGATTTTCAGGATTCCAACGCATTTTATATAAAGTATTTTGACCAGCTTTCACATAAGAATTACCGATGAATTTAGCGCCACCAATAATTGCTTTTGAAACTGAGTTCCAACCAGATGCTTTAGCAAATTTAACACCTTCACCTAAAGCATTGTAGTCAAATGCAGCAATACCGAATACATTATGATATTTAGTTGTAGAACGTGTATTAACTGCACCGTTTGTTATATTAGCACCTTTAGCTAATTGAGATTGGCCATTACCTGTTTCTAATAAAGCATGTGAAATTAGATAAATTTCATTTAGTCCATATTGCTTAGCAGCTTGGCTAAATGCTGCACCTTGGTTTTCAAGAACGCCTTTACCTTTTAGTAATTTATTTAGTGTAGCTTCAGATAAATATTGTGGTTGATCTAAGCGTAAAAATTGGTATTTAGAAACTGGATCTTTAGCAAGTTTATTTGAATCCATTGCATTTTTAGTTTCACCAAATGTCGCGTTAGACCATACACCAGGTGTTCTTTGAACTTGTGGACCATAACTTAAGTTATTTTGGATTGACGCCATTTGATTTAATGTACGACCTGTATTTGAATATTTAACTAATTCTTTTGTTAAATCACTTTCTTTAATCCATGCGTATTTACCATTAGTAAGTTTACCGTAATACCAAGTCACACCGTTTTGTTGTTTTTGTTTAATGACTACAAATGGTTTTTCAAAATATGTTTTTAAAGAATAGCCATTTTTAGCACTTGGATCATCGTAATAGTAACCATGATTATTTTTGATAACGAAAGTGTAGTTATAAGGTGTTGCTGGATTATTTGAGTTTGCTTGTTCTAAATCTTTAGCAGCAATCCAACCAGTGCGATTATTTACAGTACCATATAAATATTTTTCTTTACCAACATATACAGTTTTTGAAGCATTAAATGTTTGATTTGCTAATTGGCTAGCAGGTAATAATTGTTGATTTTTAGTACCCCAAGCTATTGAATAAAGACCATTGTTATTGTTATTAACTTTATATTGACCTGTTAATTTGGCTTCATTACCTAGGTTTTGAACGTCGACGTCATTGATATTAACCCAACCTAAAGGTGTGTTTGAAGCTGTATTTTGTAATAATACATAAGTTTGGTTGCCTTCGGTTCTTTGTTTAGAAATAGTGAAGGTACGATTAGCATATTTAGTACCACTTTTAGCAGTTTTATCGTATACAGAACTACGGATACCAGCATTATTAGCTTTAACTTGACCAATTTGTTTTGTAGCTTGAGTTGTATTCACATTAGTTGATGCTTGAGTTTTAGCTGCTTCATTATTAGATGCAACATTTGATTTAATAGACATTTTAGGTTGTGCAAATGCTGCTCTTGTAGCAGTAGGATCAGTCAAATAATATTTACTAATCCAGCCAGAGATACCATTAACAGTGCCATATAAGTAAGTAGCTTTGTCAATTTGTTGTTGTTTAGTTGCTTTAAACGTTTGATTGCCTCTACCAGATACTGTACCAGCTTCTTGTTTAAATGTACCCCAAGGAACTGTATAAGCTTTAGTACCAGGTTTAACATTATAAGTTTGATTTACAGAAACAGGAGCTTTAGCTGTGTTGTAAGTTACATCACTTTGTTTAACCCATCCATATTTTTTACCTGTATTATAATCTTGTACAAGGTAGAATTTATCATTACCTAACGTAGCTGTTTTTGAAACTGTTAATGTTTTTTGAACTTGGTCAGTTGATTTACCAGTTTTATCGTAAACAGTTGTATAAACACCACTGTTTGATGTCTTAATTTGAGCTACACCGTTATTAGCAGCAACAGTTAATTGATTGTTAGTTGCTGGTTTAGAAGGTGTAGTTGGTTTAGTTGTATTAGACGTTGAAGGTGTTGTTAAGAAACTTTTACTAATCCATCCATTTACACCATTAACAGAACCATATAAGTAAATAGCTTTGTCAATTTGTTGTTGCTTAGTCGCTTTAAAAGTTTGGTTACCTTTACCAGATACAGTACCCGCAACTTGTTTGTCTGTACCCCAAGGAACTGTATAAGCTTTAGTACCAGGTTTAACGTTGTAAGATTGATTTACTTTAACAGGTGATTTAGCTGTGTTATAAATGACATCACCTTGTTTAACCCAACCAAATTTTTCACCTGTATTGTAGTCTTGAACTAAGTAAAATTTATTATTACCTAACGTAGCTGTTTTTGTTACAGACAATGCTTTTTGAGCTTGGTTAGTTGAATGGCCTTTTTTATCATAAACTGTTGTATATAAACCATTATTAGTTGGTTTAATTTGGGCCATTCCGTTATTAGCAGCAACAGTTAATTTATCATTTGAAGATGGTTTAGTTGTTGTACCACCTGTAGATGGCTTCGTAGTTGAACCGCCATTTGATGGTTTTGTAGCAGTTGTTGTACCCCAAGGTGCTACTTGTCCCATCTTGATTTGATATTTCTCATTAATTAAATCATATAATTCGTTGTAGCTATAATTATGTTGTTGGAAATATGCGTGTGGATCGGCATGGTCTGTACCGCCTAACCATCTACTAATTGCTGCATGAGTCCATACAGTACCACTTCCGTCGTTTTCAGCGCTATTTGGTTTTAAACCATAGTATTGTAATTGAGTTGCTGCATAATCAGCATAGTTGTTCATTGAACGTGCAAATGAATCATAATCGTGTGTATGAACGATTTCAACGTTGATAAAGCGGTTATTAGCATTTGGACCAGCGCCCCATGATAAATAATCAGTAGGTGCTGTTTCAATAATACGGTTCCCATCTACGAATGCGTGAACGAAAGCTGAGTTATAATTATTTTTCATGTAGTTGATTTCGCCAGTAATTGTAGAATTATCATTTGCTGTATCATGTACTACAATACCTTCTGGACGGCCTACACCATTTCTATAACCATACTTAGGGAAGTATGATGAATAATCTTCTTCAATTTGTGGTGCTTTAAAGTTCTTTTTACGAATATAATCATTAATTGAAGATTTCACTTGTGGTTGATACTTTGGTAATGATGAAGTAGCTTTATTAGCAGTTGCATACATCATTCTTGGTTTAGCTACTGAATTGAATGTAGTGACTTGTTTAGCATTTTCTTTAGTAGCATTGTCATTAGACTGAGTAGATGAAACCTTAGCAGATTCATTAGACACGTTATTAGCTTTTAAATCGTTAGCTTTAGGTGTTGCCGACTGCATTTTAGTAGTATTTGTAGCAACATTTTCTTTAGATTGTTGATTTGATTGTGTCTTTTGTGAAGCGTCAACTGAATTAGATTCATCATCTACGTCATCTTCATCATCATCTATTCTGTAGCCACCATTATCTTTAACGGTTTGTTTAGCATTTTGACTAGTGGCGTTAAATTGTTGTTGTGATTGGTTTTGAGTTGTAGTCTCAGTCGTGTTTTCTTGTTTAGCATTTTGTTGAGCAATATCTTGATTATTTTCTTTAGTTGAATCTTGTTGTAAAGATTGATTATCATTGTTATCAAGGTTTTTATTTGATTTTTCTTGTTTCTGACCTTCTGTAACAGTTGAATTTTCTTTGATTTGATTATTATTTTGATTAGACGCATCTGTAGTTTGAGCTTTTACATTTGTATTTTCGTTAGTAGAAGCATTTTCAGTCTTCTGTTGATTGATTGATGCATCATTATTTTCTGTAGAAGTAGTTTTTACTGGTTTGACTTTAGTTGGATCTTGATAAGTTTGAGTACCAGAAATATTTTGTGTAGGATTACTCACTTCTTGATTGGCATTATTAGCTTGTTTCAGTGTTGCTTGGTCATCCAGTACATTTTTATTTTTTGTTTGATCTTGTGCTGTTTCTGCTGCATCTGCATGGTGAGCCGTAAATGCTGTTCCCAATAAAGTTACTGCAACCATTGACGGTAATTTGTAGTTGAATTTTTTCGTCATTATATAATTACTCCTTGTATCTTTTGAATTTGTATTAATTATAGTATGCGAAAAAGGATGTGTACGTCTTTTAACAGATTTGTAATAGAATTTTAACCTATAAAAAATTGTCATGATAGGGATGTAAGGGCTTTAAACATTGATGGTACGCAAGTAATTTCATGAAAATTATTAATTTGAGATTAATGAAATATTACAAAATGCTTAGTGAGATTTCGTCATCAATTATTCATATTTTTGTTCATAACGATATGTTTAATATTTTCTTCATAAAAAGGTTGTCCTGTAGTGATATAACCTAATTTTTCATAGAAGGGTATAGCATAATATTGTGCGTGCATCGTCAAGTGGGTAAGATGATGCTCATGCGCTATCTTTTCTGCAAATTGTAATAATTTTAAACCTAAACCTAACCCTCTATATTCTTTTAGAATTGCAACACGTTCAACTTTACCTATTGCCCCCTCTAACATTCGTATGCGTGCGGTAGCAATTGGTTGATTATCTTCATCGTAACCAATAATATGTATTGCTGTATCTTCATATTTGTCAATTTCGTTGTCTTCTGGAACATGTTGTTCTTTAACAAATACCTCTTTTCTAATTTTAAAACAATCTTGCAACATTTGATCGTTTATCACTTCATTAAACATATATAATCTCCTTTGGATATAAAATAGGGAAGAAGACGGTTAATTTGATGTCTTCTTCCCTATGATAATCTGTTATTTTATAAAGCTTCTTTTCTAATAATTGCGGTATATTGCCAAAATATTCTCATTTGAGCTATATTCCAATTATTCATTCCCATCGTAAACCCAGATGGCTTAAATAGTGTTACATCTGTTACTTCAAGTGCTGCGGCAATTAAATATTGTAAGGGAACACTAATACTTTTCATTTCTTCGGTTATACCATTTTCATCATATACCCAAGAAAATGGCAGTTCTGATTCGAAAATATCAACTTTATTGAAAATTTCTGGAAGAGCTACAATGTAACAAGCACCATCTACAACGGGATTATGATTACTTTCTTTGTAATAAATAAGTAGTGCTTCATAATTTTCTCTATGCTCATGATTCACATAGAAAAATTCATTTCTAAATAAAGCCATGTCTTTACTATGAATAATTTGTTGTTCTAAAACATTAAACATACCATTGATGTTGGCTATCTTTTCATATGTTTTTCGTGACATCTTAGCAACTCCTTTCATATCATTATATAACTGGATTAATAAGCAGTTGTATCAATTTCTTGATCTTGTTGTGAAGATTGTTGATTGTTTTGATTATTAACTGTTTCATTTGGTTGTTGTTCGTTCATATCGTTGCTTTGAGATTGCCCATTGTTATTATCTGATTGTTGATTCGTGTCATTACTGTCATTTTTTTTATGCTTTTTATCTGTTGTATCATTTTGTGCTTTTCTTAATAACGAGTCATCTAGTTTAGTTAATGGAACTAATGAACCATAATGGTCAATAACTCTTTGATTTAAGAAATCATCTTTATCTGTAATTTTAGATAACCCTAAATCAGAGCGCAAGATATTTGAATATTTTTGAATGCTCTTAATACTCGGATTGTAATAATAAATATTATCTAACATATCGTCTTTACCTTCTAGTTGTGATTTCTTCATCTCTACACTATCAGATAAATACATTTTAGCTAATGATTTAATTTCAGATTTAGTTAAGTTATGTTTCGCATTTTTACCGACAATACTAATGACTTCGTCTAACTTATCAAATGAATCTAATGTTTGTGCTTTTTGGAATAAAATTTTAATTAAGTCCATTTGACGTTGACCACGTTTTAAATCCGAATCATGATGGCGTGTTCTAGCAACAGCTAAAGCTTCATCACCATTTAATTTTTGGTAGCCTTTCTTAATTTTAATTCTTCCAGTATCATCACTATTTGGTTCATTTAAATTATAAGGTACATCATAATATATGCCACCAAGCTCATCGACAGCTTGAACGAATGCCTTCATATTAACACGTGCATAATAATCAACAGGTACATTCATCGTTGCTTCTACTGAATCCATAGCAGCAATAGGTCCCCCGTATGCGTGAGCATGAGTTATTTTGTCATAATAGCCTACTTTAGGGATATAACTAATCGTATCACGAGGTATACTTAACATTCTGATTTGATGTTTTTCTTGATTGAAAGTTGATAAAATCATTGCATCTGATCTTGAATGTTCCAAACTCTGACCATTTTTTTCACGGCCTTCATTATCATCGATACCTAAGAATAAGATAGAGATTGGATCTTTTTCAGGGTCGATTTTTGAACTTCTTAAGTTAGATTGTCGATCAGCGTTACTTTTATCTTGAGAAGATTCAAATGCTTTCTCCGATGATTTGAAAAGATTATTAGCAAAAACAACAGGGATTGCAATAAGAGCGAAGGTTAGTAGAATTAAAAAGAATTTAAAAAATTTATTCATATTTGTTGCTCCTAAATAGTATAAACTTATTTTTTATTTCATTAAAAGTTATGTTGTTTCTTGGTATCGTTGTTATTTATTTTCCACACTATAGCCTTAAATTGTATTACTTTATAGTTAAAATTACAACACATACATATACAAAAATATTTACATTCTTAAAATTTAATTTACATCTCATATTATAAATGATTCTAGGTATTAAGTGTGAATAGAGAATCATATTTATTGTGAATTTGTTAAAAGAACTGAAATTGATTATTATGGAACAAATAACTAAAGGAGCATGTGTTATATAGAGATAAGGGTTTATAGAATTCTTGATTATATCTTTTGGCTATGCATATGATTCTGCATATTTATACCTTACTTATATACTATGTTTTTATATTTCGATGACTAGCGATTAAGTGTTGATAAATAATTAAATTGAAAAGTACATTTAAAATAGATTATATATACACATTTTGCAATTGTCTGAACGTTTTAATAGAAATTTGATACTCATTTCAACTTTATGGTACTAAAGTACAATGGAAATAATTTTTAATAGATGTATTATTTAATTAAAGTGATTTAAAAAGGGATATACGTTATAATTATGCATAGTGTATAAAATGATTACTATGCAAACTAACTATATTTCATTTACTTGATAAGTGTGCATTAATATTATCGTTGATTTTTTTATTAAAAAGGAGATGGTGTAAGTAAATAGAAAATTGAATAAGGTAGTGTTGTGTTACTTCTGTATTCGAGAAAGAAAAAATAAAAGATTAATTTAAATATTTTTCTAGGAGTAATATGGATATAAAAAATGATTGTCATAATATCAAAATTTTATATTGACGAAAAATATTGATATTAACATGTGAGGCAAATAATAACATGAAACTGAATAAGACTAAAATTATATTTTTCATATTAGTATTAGTAATACTTATTATATTAATGATTATATTTGGGAGAAAATGGAGTGAATATTTACAAACAGATAGTCGTATTTTTCAAAAAAACGACAACGAAACTTACATATTGAAAAAAGATAAACATGAGAAGGCACCAAAGAAACTAAAAAATGTGATGGATAAGAAAAATCCTGTTTATAAAGATATTAATAATTATTTGAAAGCAACTAACTTTAATGGAACTGCAACTGTATTTGAAAACGGAAAAGTTAAATTAGATAAAGGTTATGGATTTAAAAACTTTGAAAATGGTGAAAAAAATTCAGCTAATACGATGTATTTAATTGGGTCTTCTCAAAAATTCACAACTGGATTAATGTTAAAACAACTTGAAGTTGAAAATAAAGTCAATATCAACGACCCCGTTACAAAATACTTGCCTTGGTTTAAAACAAGCAAAGAGATAACACTAAAAGATTTGATGCTACATGAGAGTGGTTTACATAAATATGAAGCGTCGACAAATATTAAAAATTTAGATCAAGCTGTTAAATCAATTCAACAAAAGGGTATTGATGATCAATTTTATCATAAGCATCAATATAATGATGGTAATTATTTAGTACTTGCGAAAGTAATTGAAAAAGTAACGCATAAACCTTATGTCGAAAATTATTATAGTAGACTAGCCAATCCATATAAATTAAAACATAGTGCTTTCTTTGATGAGAAAGTATATCAAAAGTATATGGCTAGGGGTTACAAAATCAATCATAATAAATTCTCTTTAATGCATCCTAAAATTCTTGATCAATATTATGGTGCAGGTAATTTATATATGGCACCTCATGATATGGGGCAGTTAATACTTGCTTTACAACACTATAAAATATTTGATGCGGATGTAACGAATCCATTACTTCACGAATTTGGTACCAAACAATATCCTAAGGAATACCGATATGGTTTTTATGTTACGCCAACAATGAACCGAGTCAATGGTGTCTTCTTCGGACAAAAATTCACAGTATATTACAATGACAAATATATCGTGATATTAGCAAGCAACTTAACTGTTGAAGGCGAAAAAGCAGATGAAACAAATGAGAATAAAATGAAACATGTATTCTATGATATGCTTCATCAGAAAAAGCAATATAATGTTCCTGGAATTCAAGTGAAGTAATGATAATGATATAAATATAAACGCACATGTTGTTGTCTATGAGACATACGACATGTGCGTTTTTTTAATTTATTTACAGTGAGAAAGCGCTTGTAAAAAAGCCTGTTGATAATGATTTGAAATAGGAGACTGAACAACCTGACAATTAGGTTCTATTGAATCAAAGTCTACAACAGTTGCACCTTTAGTAAGCATACCTTGTAATTCTATTTGAACATTTGCATCAAATATATTAAATAAATCAGCATCTATTAAGTATAAAATAGTAAATACATCATATAATTTGAGACCTTCATGTACATTTTCAGTTCGATAGTGTTGGAATAATTGAGATAACATATCACCGGTCTGATTCATTGCTTTTATTTTTTCTATAAATTCATGGGAAAACATGGCTTGACGTGCTAAATCTAATCCAATCATAACCAATTGAAGTTGAGAATTAAAAACAATATTAGCTGCTTCAGGATCACAATATATATTAAATTCTGCAAGAGGTGTCACGTTACCTCTTCCGCAACTACCACCCATAATTACAATTTGCTTAATCTTGGATTTAATTTCTGGATAGGTAGCAAGTAAAAGCGCAATATTTGTTAATGGTCCAATAGCAACAATTGTAATAGGGGAAGTACTTTCCTTCAATGCATTTTTCATGGCCTCAATAGCGTTCATAGATGGTATTTTTTCATCAGTAGGAGATTTAAACTCATATCCATCCATACCTGATTCCCCATGAACTTCAGCTGCATCAACGGGATTTGAAATTAATGGACGTGGTGCGCCTTTAAAAATAGGTACATGACTATTGAAAAATTGTTTTAATTTTAAAGCATTAGCAGTAGTTTTATCAACATTCACATTACCATTTACTGTTGTAATCATTTTTACATCTAATTGAGGATGATTGAGCGCTAAGCTAATAGCTGCCGCGTCATCAATACCCGGATCTGTATCAATAATCAATGGTATCGTCATGTCTATCCGCTCCTTAAAAAATAGTAAGAAAAAAATATTAACTAATTATATTTTGACGTAAAAAAGACCTGTTAGCAAATGCTAACAGGTCTAAAAGTATGATTTCTATACTTTTTATAAGTGGTGTGAGTGACCACCTTGCATAACCCAATAAGTACCGATAACAGTAATTAGAGTTATGATGATTGCAAAGATAACTTTGAACATTTGCACACGACCATCTTTACCTTCAGTCAAGTGCATGAACATTAATAATTGAACTGCAGCTTGGATAAATGCAAATCCAAAAATAATTGTTACTTTAGCGTGAAAAGTCATTGATGTGTATAGAGTAACGAAAACTGCTAAAAGCGTTAATACGATAGAAGCAATAAATCCGACTGTATGTTTTACGATTGTATTCATCCGCTATACACCATCCCTATCATATATACGGCAGTGAAGATGAAGATCCAAACAACATCTAAGAAGTGCCAGTATAAACTTACTATAAATAATTTTGGAGCATTATATGAATCCAAACCACGAGTACCAATTTGGATTAATAAGCAAATAATCCAAACAATACCAACTGAAACGTGACAACCGTGAGTTCCTAATAGAATAAAGAAACTAGACCAGAAGGAACCGATAGTAGGGTTAACACCTTCAGAAGCATAATGTGCGAATTCGTAGATTTCGAAACCTACGAATACAAGCCCTAGTAGTACAGTAAGAATCATCCAAAACATCATTAAGTTTTGTTTTTCTTTACGCATGTAGTAAATTGCAATACCACATGTATATGAACTTAATAATAACGCAAATGTCATTATTAAAACTAATGGTAATTCAAATAATTCTGTAGTCATCTTGCCAGCGTAATCGCCACCGTGTTGCAAAGTTAATAACGTTGCGAATAGGGTACCGAATAACGCAAATTCGGCTGTAAGGAAAATCCAAAAGCCAAGTTTATTTAATTCGCCTTCATGCGTACGTGAATCGATTGTATTAGTATCATGACTCATGACTTACAGCCTCCCTTTCTTTAATTCGTGCTTCTCTTAAACGTGCCTCAGTTTCAGCTACTTCAGAAGCAGGGATGTGGTAACCGTGGTCGATTTGGAAACTTCTCCAAATCATAGTACCAAAGATACCTGCTAAGCAGATTGCCGCTGGAATGATTGTTTCAAAGATTAAGAAGAAACCACCAATAGTGAAGAAGATACCCATCCAGAAACCAACTGGAGTGTCATTTGGCATATGAATATCTTTGTAATTATGGTTGTCTAAGTAATGACGACCATGTTCCTTCATATCTACAAATGTATCATAGTCATTCCAATCTGGAGTGACAGCAAAGTTGTATTTAGGTGGGATTGCTGAAGCAGTAGTCCACTCTAATGTACGACCAAGGCCATCCCAGTTATCGCCTGTAGCTTCACGTGGTGCTTTAATGTGACTGTACACAATGCTTACCACTAAGAATAAGAAACCAATTGCCATTAATAAAGCACCGATAGTTGAAATAAAGTTCAATAAGAACCAACCATCAGAAGGCATATAAGTGTATAAACGACGTGGCATACCATCTAATCCAAGGATGAATTGTGGTAAGAAACAAACGTTAAATCCGATCATGAAGAACCAGAAGCACCATTTGTTTAACGTTTCGTTTAATTTGTAGCCCATCATTTTTGGATACCAGAAGATTAAACCAGCTAAGCAGGCAAATACTACACCAGTAACCAATGTATAGTGGAAGTGAGCTACTAAGAAATAAGTGTTGTGATATTGATAGTCAGCTGATGCCCTCGCTAACATTACACCAGTAACCCCACCTAATAGGAAGTTAGGGATGAATGCTAATGAGAATAACATCGGTGACTCGAAAGTAATTCGACCTTTATACAATGTTAATAGCCAGTTGAATAGCTTAACGCCGGTAGGTACACCGATTAACATTGTTGAAATTGAGAAGAATGAGTTGATTAAAGCACCATTACCCATTGTGAAGAAATGGTGAACCCAAACTAAGAAACTTAAGAACGCGATACCAGCAGTTGCCCAGACCATGCTTTGATGACCGAACAAGCGTTTACGCGCAAATGTTGGAATAATTTCAGAGTAAATACCAAATGCAGGTAAGATAACGATATATACTTCAGGGTGCCCCCATACCCAGAAGAAGTTCGCCCATAACATAGGCATACCGCCATCTGCAACTGTAAAGAATGCTGTTCCAAACACTCTATCTACTGTCATTAAAGCTAAAGCCACTGTTAATACAGGGAAAGCTAAAATAACGATTAATGTAGTAATGAATGTTGTTACAGTAAACATTGGCATTTGCATAAACTTCATTGTAGGTGTTTTACATCTTAAGATTGTTACAAAGAAGTTGATACCGGTCATTAAAGTACCTAAACCGGAGATTTGAATTGCAACTAGATAGTAGTTAACACCTGGACCAGGACTAAATTCACCAGCAAGTGGTGCATAGTTTGTCCAACCAGCAGCTGGTGATCCACCTATGATAAATGATAGGTTGAATAAAATCATACCAGCAAAGAATAGCCAGAAACTTACGTTGTTCATTACAGGGAAGGCAACATCACGTGCACCAATTTGTAATGGAACAACAATATTCCATAAACCAAAGATAAATGGCATAGCCATGAATATAATCATGATAACGCCGTGCGTACTGAAAATTTCATTGTAGTGATTTGATTCCAAGAATTTGTTATCTGGAATTGTTAATTGCGTACGAATAAGTAACGCGTCAATACCACCACGGACGAACATTAATACGGCACAGATTAAATACATAACACCGATTTTTTTATGGTCTACGGATGTGAACCATTCTTTATAAAGATATTTCCATAATTTGAAATACGTAATTACCGCTATAAGGCCGATAACTAAGAATGGCGCACCAATTTGTGCCATTGTAATCATCCAGTTACCTTTAACGATTAATTGATCCCATGGAAAATTCATTAATGTCCACCTCCATGATCATCTTTTTTAGACGGACTATCGTCTTTTGCTTCTTTGGAAATTTTTTCCATTTCCTTAGAATTGTGTTTTTCTTTCTTCTTGAATTCATTGTCGTATTTTTCATTGTTGCCAAGAATCATTGGTGTCATACCATGACGTTTGTAGTTAGCGTTTGAGATTGTAACCTTACGTGCTGGTTTCACTGGTTTATCTTTTACATCTTTATAAAGATCTTTTTCGTCAACGAAGTTAGGATCTTTTTGAACGTAGTTATAACGTTTGTATGCGTAGAAGATATACTCAGGATCAGCTGCAGGGTCAACGAACGCCATATGAGTACCATTAAACGTTAATTCTTTGTTAGGTGTGCTTGGTAAGAGTTGTTTATCAAATGTATCTTGATCTAACGTTTTCTTACTTTGAGCTTTTTTCACCCATTTGTTGAAATCACTTTGGCTTACAGAGTTAACATCAAATGTTTGACGTGAGAAACCTTCACCGTTGAAGTTTGAGTTTCTACCTCTGAAAGTACCTGTTTGATCTGCTGTTAATGTCCAATTCATAGTCATACCAGTCATGGCATATTTCTGACCACCTAATTGTGGAATCCAGAAACTTGTCATTGTATCCATAGCTTGGAGCTTGAATACGACTGGACGATCTTTAGGAATTGTTAATGTATTAACAGTTTCGATGTGTTGATCTGGGTAGGCAAAGAACCATTTGTAACCACCGCTTACTGCGTAAACCACAAGTGGGTCCTTGTCTTTTTCTGGTGGTTTTTCATAATCGTATAAAGTTTTAACAGTTGGAATTGCTAAAGCAATAACGATAATGATAGGTACCACAAACCAAATTGTTTCAATTAAAGAATTGTGGTGCATCTTACCAGATTCGTCATTCTTATTGTAACTATACTTGTAAATGAAGAATGCGAACATAGAAAGAACAACGACAACAATAACAAGCATGAAGATAATTGAATAGATGATCAAGAACTTCTGACTACTTGCTACTGGCCCTTTTGCATTGAAAACTTCAATGTTCGAACAACCACTAAGTAAAATTAGTGTTCCGACCATTAGAAGCAAAGACTTAAATTTTGACACTTTTTTTGACCTCCTAATACTACAAATGTAGGGCTTACCACTAATTTTAGTTTATTACACAATATTTACAAGTACCTAAAAGAAAAAAATTATTGATATAAGCAAAAAATTTAAAAAAATTTGAGATATGACGGGGATTGTAAGATTTGTTAAAATTGTGTGTACATTTTGTGAAAAAGGTCAAATTTGTGAAATTGCAATAAATAATGCATTTTTAGATAGATAAATTGAAGATATTCAGAAAATAAAAAAGTTGAGAATTTAATCTCAACTAAATATAAAATATTATTTGACTTTAATATTTCTAACTGAAATTTTTTGAGCGCCATCTGAATCTGTGACTTTGTACTTAACTTCATATGTACCTGATTTAGTAGTATCAACATTGCCATCAATTTTGATTTTATGTGTTAAATCACCATCTTCTTTATCATAAGCGCTAATACCTTGTAGTAGGTTATAATCTTCACCTTTTTCGATGATGATGTCATTCACACCTCTTAATTGAGGTTCGGAATTAGTTGTTGCTTCGGCATTTAGATTAGGTGTGACTAAAGTAGCAGATACTCCGATTGCTGATAGTGACTGAATTAGTTTGTTCATAAAGTAACCTCCGAATGTTAGTCAACTACGATTTATGTATATCATACGTTAATTTTCAGAATAATACATCATACTATAGTCTTAATATACCTGATTAATTAGATATTTAAAACATATAATAAGAAATAAATAATTAAAATTATGTAAATTGAACGTTATGTGAACAATTTAACATTTCTTTGATTAACTATATCGTTAAGGTTTAGAATGACAATGTAAAAAGTTTAGGTTTTAAATACGAGTTATCTGGGAGTGGAAATAATGTTAAGTGAAAGAGAAAAAGACATAGTAAAAGAAACAGTACCTGTATTACAAGATAAAGGAGTAGAAATTACTTCGAATTTTTATGCACGTATGTTTAAACAACATCCAGAGCTAAAAAATATGTTCAATCAAACCAACCAACAACGTGGATTACAATCTACGGCATTAGCTCAATCTGTGTTAGCAGCAGCAGTTAATATTGATCATCTTGAAGCTATCCTACCTGTAGTTAAAGAAATCGCATATAAACATTGTGCTTTACAAGTACCGCCAGCAGGATACGATATCGTTGGTGAAAATTTAATTGCAGCTATAAAAGAAGTTGTTGGATTAGATGATGACCATGAAATTATTAAAACATGGAAGAAAGCTTACCAAGAAATTGCAGACATATTCATCTCTGTTGAAAAGGATATATACAAAGACATGTTATGGGACGGCTTTCAACCATTTAAAGTTGAAACAATAGAACAAGTATCTTCTGATATTAAGGCTTTCACAGTTTCTTCAAATGAATATGATTTAAGTCAGTTTGTACCTGGTCAATATATTACTGTTGATGTAGGTAGTGAAAAAATGCCTTATAGAGCTAAAAGACATTACTCAATTGTAAAAGGTGATAAAAATCATCTTACATTTGCTGTAAAAAGAGATGTAACTACAGAACATGAAGGTGAAGTATCTACAATTTTACATGATGAATATCAAGAAGGGGATAACATTAATTTAACAGCGCCTGTAGGTCCATTCCATGTTGTTGAAAAGGATAATAAACAGTTGTTCTTAGGATCTGGAATAGGTGTAACGCCACTCGTATCTATGTTTAATGAAGTGGTAAATGACAATGGACAAGCTCAATTTATACAAGTGACAAATGATGTAAATGATGCGCCATTTTCATCATTATTAACTTCTATTGCTAATGAGGACGCACAAGCAACATATAACTTACACGATAAAAATAAAAACGGCTATATTGGTAGTGAACAATTAAAACAATGGATCGATGATGATACGGAAATCTATGTTTGTGGTGGAAAATCATTCATACAATCAATGATTAAAGCTTTAAAAGAATTAAATGTAGATGAATCTAAAATTCATTACGAAACATTTATACCTAAATTAAGTGTAGCGGTATAAATAGAACTGAATAAAAAAACAGGAGAAGGCGTTCGCCTTCTCCTGTTTTTTTATTTAATTATTCGATACCGCGACGCATTTTCTCTGCTAATAAAGTATTATTCAATACCATTGTAATTGTTAATGGACCAACACCGCCAGGTACAGGTGTAATTGCACTTGCAACTTCTTTTACTTCGTCAAATGCGACGTCACCTTTTAGTTTGCCATTTTCATCTGGAGTATTACCTACATCAATGATAACCGCGCCTTCTTTAACCATTTCTTTAGTAACTAATTCAGGTTTGCCGACTGCGCTAACAACGATATCAGCTTCTTTAACGAAACTAGCCATGTCTTTAGATCTTGAATGAAGAATTGTCACAGTTGCATTTTGTTGAAGTAATAGTTTAGATACAGGTTGACCTACGATATGACTTCTACCAATAACTACAGCATTTTTACCTTCAATATCAATGTCAGCATGTTTTAATATTTCCATTATTCCTAATGGAGTACAAGGTACAAAAGTTTGTTCATCAATATATAATTTACCAATATTACTTGGATGGAAGCCGTCCACATCTTTTTCTGGATTAATAGCTTCTAATACTTTTTGTTCGCTAACTTGTTTTGGAAGAGGTACTTGAACTAGGATACCACTAACAGAATCATCATTATTTAAGCGTTCTAATTCTGATAATACATCTTCTTCAGAAGTATCTTCGCTTAAATGAACGATTTCAGAAATCATACCAATTTTTTCTGCAGCTTTCTTTTTAGATCTAACATAACTTTGGCTTGCGCCATCGTTACCGACCAATATTACGGATAATTTTGGTGTATATCCTTTAGATTTAAGGACCTCTACTTGATCTTTTAAACCTTGACGATAATCTTTAGCAATTTGCTTTCCATCTAATAATTTTGCTACCACAATATCTCCTCCTAATTTTCCAATAACTTAACTTTAACATTAAATTTACACAATTTAATAGCTAAAAGACGTAAATTTAACTAAAATTTTAAATTAAAGTTCGATTTTTAATTGAAAAAGCATTTGATGATTGTTATGCTATATCTGTAATATACAACTTAACGACAAATAAATCCAAAGTTTTGAAAGGGTGTACATCTTGAAAGTAGCAGTCATTATGGGTAGTTCTTCCGATTGGGAAATTATGAGCGAAAGTTGCACAATGCTTGAACAATTTGAAATTCCGTATGAAAAGAAAGTCGTTTCAGCGCATCGTACGCCTCATTTAATGGTAGATTTTGCGAGTCATGCAAGTAACAATGGTTATGATCTAATTATTGCAGGAGCTGGTGGTGCGGCGCATTTACCAGGTATGGTTGCATCGATGACCACTTTACCTGTTATTGGTGTTCCTATTGAATCTAAAAGTTTAAAAGGATTGGATTCACTATTATCGATTGTTCAGATGCCAGGTGGAATTCCAGTAGCGACGACAGCAATTGGTAAAGCAGGTGCTAAAAATGCTGGGATACTAGCTGCAAGAATATTAGGTATAAGCCATTCGTCAGTTCGTGAAAATTTGGAAAATTATGAAAAATCATTGGTACAAAAAGTGGAGGAAATGCAAAATGAACTTCAATAAATTATCATTTGGTTCAACCATTGGTATTATTGGTGGTGGCCAATTAGGTAAGATGATGGCACAATCAGCACAAAAAATGGGATATAAGGTAATTGTTTTAGATCCAAGTTCTGATTGTCCATGTCGATATGTGGCACATGAATTTATAGAAGCAAATTATGATGACGAACGTGCACTTCAACATCTAGGTGAAAGTTCGGATGTCATTACGTATGAATTTGAAAATATATCAGCAAAACAGCTTAAGACGCTCACTGAAAAATATAATATTCCTCAAGGTTATCAAGCTATACAATTACTTCAAGATCGTTTAACTGAAAAACAAACATTAGAACAAGCAGGGGCAAAAATTGTTCCCTATACCTCAATTAAACATAAAGATGATTTATCAAAGGCTACTAAGACACTTGGATATCCTTACATTGTTAAAACACGTTTTGGTGGTTATGACGGCAAAGGTCAAATATTAGTTCAATCTGAAGAAGATATTAAAGAAGCCGAAATATTAGCATCCAATCAGGAATGTGTTGCAGAACAATTTCTAAATATTAAAAAAGAAGTGTCACTTACTGTGACTATCGGTAATCATCAACAAATCACATACTTCCCACTACAAGAAAATGAACATCGAAATCAAATTTTATTTAAAACAATAGTCCCAGCTAGATGTAATCAAATCGAGAATGCTAAACGTGAAGTTGAAAAAATAATAAAGGCTGTCCATTTCATAGGAACATTTACAGTTGAATTTTTCATTGATAGTAATGACCAATTGTATGTAAATGAAATCGCACCACGACCTCATAATTCTGGACATTATTCAATTGAGGCATGTGATTATTCACAATTTGACACTCATATTTTAGCGGTTACCGGTCAAACATTGCCTGACAAGATAGAAATACTAAAACCTGCAATCATGATGAATTTATTAGGTAAAGATTTAGATTTATTAGAAGATGAATTTGGAGAACACCCTGAATGGCACGTTCATATTTATGGTAAATCTGAGCGTAAACCAAATAGAAAAATGGGACATATGACTATATTAACGAATCAAATTGATGAAACTGAACAAGACATGTTGAAACGTTTCGAAGGGAGAGGCCAATAAATGTCATTACTTTATGAAGGTAAAGCTAAAAGAATATATACAACCGATAAACCCAATGAGTTACGTGTTGAATACAAAGATGAAGTCACTGCTGGCAATGGTGCTAAAAAAGATGCTATGTCTGGAAAAGGAAAACTAAATAATCGTATTACTTCAATTATCTTTGAATACTTAGAAAAAAATGGTTTGAAAAGTCATTTTATCAAACAATTATCAGAGACAGACCAATTAGTAGAATCAGTGAAAATTATTCCATTAGAAGTGGTAGTTAGAAATATTGCAGCCGGGTCTATTACACAAAGACTTGGATTTGAAAAAGGATATCTCTTTGATGTGCCTTTGGTTGAATTTTTCTATAAAAATGATGAGTTAAATGACCCATTGATTACAGAAGATCACATCAAGTTGTTACATATCGCTTATGATGATCAAATATCAACATTAAAATCAATGGCACTCGATATTAACAAAGTACTTATACAACTTATGAATGAAATGGAATTAAGACTTGTAGATTTTAAAATTGAATTTGGTATTACAGATGAAGGGGAAATTTTATTAGCTGATGAAATTTCACCAGATACATGCAGAATATGGGATAAATATTCAGATGCGAATTTTGATAAAGATGTCTATCGAAATGATACGGGCTCATTAATTGAAACATATCAATCATTTTTAAATAAATTGGAGGATTTAAAATAATGAAAACAATTGAATTACATGTCACTTTACAGCCTCAGGTTTTAGATACACAAGGTCAAGCATTAAATCGAGCAGTTCATGATTTAGGATATAAACAAGTTAATGATATTCGAGTAGGAAAGGTATTATACATGACTGTGGATGAAGCAACTGATGAAGCGGTTGATAATATTATTACAACATTAAGTGAAAAGTTATTTGCCAACACTGTTATTGAAGAATATAGCTATAAAGTGATTGATGAAAAGGAGAATGCATAACATGAAATTTGCTGTTCTTGTATTTCCAGGTTCAAATTGTGACAGAGATATGTATAATGCAGCAATCAAATCAGGTGATGAAGCGGAATATGTTGATTATAGAACGACAACATTAGAAGGGTTTGATGGTGTACTAATTCCTGGTGGATTCTCATTTGGAGATTATTTAAGATCAGGTGCTATGGCAAGCGTCGCGCCGGTTATCAATGAAGTGAAAAGGTTGGCTAAAGAAGGCAAACCAGTATTAGGTGTATGTAATGGATTCCAAATTTTAACTGAAATCGGTTTGCTACCAGGTGCGTTACTTCATAATGACTCACATTTATTTGTGAGTCGTAATGAATCTTTACGTATTGTAAATAATCAGACGCCTTTCACAAATTTATATGAAGAAAATGAAGAGGTTGTTTATCCTGTAGCACACGGTGAGGGTCATTACTACTGTAATGAAGACATTTATAACGAGTTGATGTCTAACAATCAAATTATTTTGAAATACACTGATAATCCTAATGGGTCATATGCTGATATTGCAGGCATTGTTAATAAAGAAGGTAATGTTTGCGGTATGATGCCGCATCCAGAAAGAGCAATGGAGTCATTATTAGGTACTGATAGCGGCGTTAAATTATTTGAGGCTATGGTAAATAGTTGGAGGGAACAAAATGTCTAAATTTATCGAACCAAGTGTTGAAGAAATTAAGTTGGAAAAGCTATATCAAGATATGGGGTTAAGCGATAAAGAATACGCTAAAGTGTGTGAAATCTTAGGTAGAGAACCCAATTTTACTGAAACTGGTATTTTTTCAGTAATGTGGAGTGAGCACTGTTCTTACAAACATTCAAAACCATTTTTAAAACAGTTTCCTACTACTGGCGAACATGTATTAATGGGACCAGGAGAAGGCGCTGGAGTTGTAAATATTGGTGACAACCAAGCAGTCGTATTTAAAGTGGAATCTCATAATCACCCTTCAGCTATTGAACCGTATCAAGGTGCTGCTACAGGTGTAGGAGGAATTATCAGAGATATTGTTTCTATAGGAGCACGTCCTATTAATTTATTAAATAGTTTGCGCTTTGGTGAGTTAACAAACAAGCAAAATCAGAGACTGCTTAAAGGCGTTGTTAGTGGTATTGGTGGCTACGGTAACTGTATTGGTATTCCCACAACTGCTGGTGAAATCGAGTTTGATGATCGTTATGATGGTAACCCTCTTGTCAATGCAATGTGTGTCGGCATTATTGATCACGACATGGTGCAAAAGGGGACAGCTAAAGGTATTGGAAATTCAGTTATTTATGTAGGTTTGAAAACAGGTAGAGATGGTATTCACGGTGCTACGTTTGCATCTGAAGAATTGACTGAAGAAAGTGAAAGTAAACGACCATCTGTACAAATTGGTGATCCTTTTGTTGGTAAGAAATTAATGGAAGCAACATTAGAAGCTATCACATTCGATGAATTAGTTGGTATCCAAGATATGGGAGCAGCAGGTTTAACTTCATCTTCTTCGGAAATGGCGGCTAAAGGCGGAAGTGGTCTCCACTTAAGATTAGACCAAGTACCAACTAGAGAACCAGGTATTTCACCATATGAAATGATGCTATCTGAAACTCAAGAAAGAATGTTACTTGTTGTAGAACAAGGAACAGAACAAAAATTCTTAGATTTATTTGAAAAGCATGAATTAGTTAGTGCAGTTATTGGAGAAGTGACTGATACAAATCGCTTTGTTTTAACATATGAAGATGAAGTGTTTGCAGATATTCCAGTGCAACCATTATCGGATGAAGCGCCAGTTTATGTTCTTGAAGGCGAAGAGAAAGCATACAATACATCTAAAAATGATTATAGTCATATTGATATTGAAAATGTATTTGACCAGTTATTAAAACACCCAACGATTGCTTCAAAACATTATTTATATGAGCAATATGATCAACAAGTTGGCGCTAATACGATTATTAAACCAGGATTACAGTCATCAGTGGTAAGAGTAGAAGGTACGAATAAAGCAATTGCTTCAACGATTGATGGTGAAGCACGTTATGTATTTAATCAACCTTATGAAGGCGGGAAAATGGTTGTAGCAGAAGCATATCGTAATTTGATTGCTGTAGGAGCTACACCGCTAGCGATGACAGATTGTTTGAATTATGGATCTCCAGAGAAAAAAGAAATTTATCAACAATTAATTGATTCTACTAAAGGAATGGCAGAAGCATGTGATGTATTAAAAACGCCTGTTGTATCAGGAAATGTATCGTTATACAACGAAACAAGAGGTACATCCATCTTTCCAACACCAGTAGTTGGTATGGTTGGCTTAATTGACGATGTTAACTATTTAGCTGATTTTAAACCACAAGCTGGAGAAAAATTATATCTCGTTGGTGATACACGAGATGACTACGGCGGTAGCCAATTAGAAAAATTATTATATGGCACAGTAAATCATGAATTTGAATCAATTGATTTAAGTGATGAGGTTGCAAAAGGTGAAGCGGTTAAATCGGCTATTAGAAACGGTGCTGCATCACATGTTCAAACAGTAGGAAAAGGTGGTTTATTAATTACACTTGCAAAAATAAGTGCGCATTATGATTTAGGATTAGAGGCAAATATAGATGTATCTAATGCGCAGTTATTTAGTGAATCTCAAGGTAGATATATTATTTCTGTAAAGGAAAATGAATTACTAAATATTGAAAATGCAATTGAAATTGGTCAATTTAATGAAGGTAATCAGTTCAAAGTATCAAATAACCAAACAACAATTATCAAAAACGTAGCAGATATCAAAGATGTTTGGGAAGGAGCTATTAGCCAATGTTTAACTACTCAGGATTAAATGAGGAATGTGGTGTTTTTGGCATATGGAATCATCCAGATGCTGCTCAATTAACGTATATGGGCTTGCATAGTTTACAACATAGAGGTCAAGAAGGTGCAGGTATAGTTGCAGCCAATTATGAAGAATTAGTTGGTGAAAGAGGACTTGGATTATTAACTGAAGCTATTAAAGATGATCAATTATCAAGATTACAGGATTATCATAACGCAATTGGACATGTGAGATATGCTACATCTGGCAATAAAGGTATAGAAAATATTCAACCTTTTTTATATCACTTTTATGATATGAGTGTTGCGATTTGTCATAATGGCAACCTTATTAATGCCCAATCTTTAAGACAAAATCTTGAAAAACATGGAGCCATTTTCCATTCATCATCTGATACTGAAGTGATTATGCATTTAATCCGAAGAAGTAAAGCACCTACATTTGAAGAAGCTTTAAACGAAAGTTTACGTCAAATTAAAGGTGGATTCACATTCGCAGTGTTAACTAAAGATGCATTATATGGTGCAGTTGATCCTAATGCTATTAGACCTTTAGTCGTCGGCAAAATGCAAGACAACACTTATATTCTAGCTAGTGAAACATGTGCTATTGACGTCTTAGGAGCAGAGTTTGTACAAGATATTCATGCCGGTGAATATGTCATTATTAACGATGAAGGTGTTCAAGTTAAATCATATACAAGACATACGAATACCGCAATTTCAGCGATGGAATATATCTATTTTGCTAGACCAGATTCTACGATCGCTGGGAAAAATGTTCACGCTGTTCGTAAAGCCTCTGGTAAACGTTTAGCTCAAGAAAGTCCAGTAGAAGCAGGTATGGTTATCGGTGTGCCTAATTCATCGTTATCAGCTGCTAGCGGTTATGCCGAAGAGATAGGACTGCCATATGAAATGGGCCTTGTTAAAAATCAATATGTAGCAAGAACATTTATTCAACCGACACAGCAACTTCGTGAGCAAGGTGTACGTGTTAAATTGTCAGCGGTAAAAGATATTGTCGAAGGACAGAATATCATCTTAGTGGATGATTCTATTGTCAGAGGGACAACATCTAAACGTATTGTAAAGATGTTAAAGGATTCAGGTGCTAATGAAGTACACGTCAGAATTGCTTCTCCAGAATTTATGTTTCCTAGCTTCTATGGTATTGATGTATCAACAACTGCCGAATTAATATCAGCGAGTAAATCGCCTGAAGAAATTTGTGAATATATAGGTGCCGATTCGCTTGCATATCTTAGTGTAAATGGATTAATTGAATCCATAGGTTTAGATTATGACGCTCCATATAGTGGTTTATGTGTTGAGAGCTTCACAGGAGATTATCCGGCTGGATTGTTTGATTACGAAGAGAATTATAAAAAGCATTTAAGTGATCGTCAAAAAGCATATATTAATGAAAATAAACATTACTTTGATAGTGAGGGAAATATAAATGTCTAAAGCATACGAACAATCAGGTGTAGATATCCATGCAGGTTATGAAGCGGTAGAAAGAATGTCTAGTCATGTTAAACGTACGATGCGTAAGGAAGTTATCGGTGGTCTAGGTGGCTTTGGTGCAACATTTGATTTATCTCAACTAAATATGAAAGCACCAGTATTAGTGTCAGGAACAGACGGTGTAGGTACTAAATTGAAATTAGCAATTGATCATAATAAACATGATTCAATAGGTATAGATGCGGTGGCCATGTGTGTGAATGATATTTTAACTACAGGTGCAGAGCCGCTTTACTTCTTAGATTATATTGCAACACATAAAGTGGTTCCCGAAATCATTGAACAAATCGTTAAAGGTATCAGTGATGCTTGTGAAGAAACTAATACGGCTTTAATCGGTGGCGAAACTGCTGAAATGGGTGAAATGTATCATGAAGGTGAATATGATTTGGCAGGCTTTGCAGTTGGCGCAGTTGAGAAAGACGAATATATTGATGGTTCAGACGTGAAGGCTGGTCAAGTAATTATAGGATTGGCATCCAATGGCATTCATTCCAATGGATATAGTCTAGTGAGACAACTCATAAAAAAATCAGGTATAAACCTTAACGATACATTTGATCGTCATACTTACTTAGAAACGTTTTTAGCACCAACCCAATTATATGTAAAACCAATATTAGAATTAAAAAAACATGTATCAATAAAAGCGATGAATCACATTACTGGTGGTGGTTTTTATGAAAATATTCCTCGTTCTTTACCAGATGGATTATCTGCAGATATAAATGCAAATGCATTTCCTACACCAGCCATATTCGATTGGTTACAAGAACAAGGCAATATTAGTACTGATGAAATGTATAACATATTTAATATGGGGATTGGTTTTACTGTTATCGTCGATGAAATTGAAAAAGATAAGACATTGGATATTTTAAAACAGCAGAATGTGAATGCCTATGAAATCGGACGAATTGTAGAAGATAGTCATAACCCAATTCATATTCAGGGGGTATAAACGTGATCAAAGTAGCAATCTTTGCATCAGGTTCTGGAAGTAACTTTGAAAATATTGTACGACATGTTCAACAAGGACATATAGAGGATATTGAAATTACTGCACTTTATACAGATCATCATGATGCTTATTGTATTAAACGAGCAGAACAACTAGGTGTATCAGTGCATATTAATGAGCCAAAACGCTTTGAGTCAAAATCTCATTATGAACAACATTTGTTATCTTTACTTTCTGCAGAAGGGGTTCAGTGGATTGTTTTAGCAGGTTATATGAGATTAATTGGAGAGGATATTCTAACAGCTTATCCTCATAAAATATTAAATATCCACCCATCATTATTGCCGAAATTTAAGGGGATAGACGCAATAGGACAAGCATTTCGAAGCGAGGATTCAATAACTGGATCAACGGTGCATTATGTTGACAATGGTATGGATACGGGAGAAATTATCGAACAAAGACAATGTGATATAAGAACGGACGACACAATTGAAACGTTAGAAGAGAGAGTCAAACAATTAGAGTACGAGTTATATCCAAGCGTTATTGCGAAAATCATTCGATAGAGGAGTATTGAGAACAATGAAAAGAGCAATTTTAAGTGTTTCAAATAAAAACGGTATTGTAGAATTTGCGTCATCTTTAAAAGAATTAGGTTATGAGCTTTATTCAACAGGTGGAACGAAACGCATTTTAGAAGAGGCGCAAGTTGATGTGAAATCTGTGTCAGAATTGACTCAATTTCCCGAAATTATGGATGGACGCGTTAAAACTTTACATCCAGCAGTACACGGTGGGATTTTAGCTGACAGAGATAAAGCGGAACATTTGGAAGAATTAAAAGAACAACACATTGATTTAATAGATTTAGTAGTTGTTAATTTATATCCATTCCAAAAAACAGTAGATAATCCAGATGTTACAGAAATGGATGCGATTGAAAATATCGATATTGGTGGTCCGACTATGTTAAGAGCAGCTGCAAAGAATTTTAAACATGTGACAACCGTGGTGCACCCTGCAGATTATAATGAAGTAATTAGTAGAATTAAAAATGACCAATTAGATGAAACATATCGAAAATCACTTATGATTAAAGTATTTGAACATACTACTCAATACGATGAAGCTATTGTGAATTTCTTTAAAGGTAATAAAGAAACCTTACGCTATGGTGAGAACCCACAACAATCTGCTTACTTTGTCAGAACAAACGATGCTAAACATACAATTGCTGGAGCTAAACAACTACATGGTAAACAACTTAGCTTCAATAATATTAAAGATGCTGATGCAGCACTTACATTAGTTAAAAAATTTGATGAGCCAACTACGATTGCTGTAAAACATATGAATCCATGTGGTGTGGGGATTGGAAGTTCAATTGAAGAAGCTTTTCAAAATGCTTTTGACGCAGATAATCAATCCATTTTTGGTGGGATTATTGCATTAAATAGACCAGTGACAGCGACGTTAGCTGAAACACTACATTCTATCTTTTTAGAAGTTGTCATCGCACCTCAATTTACACAAGAGGCTTTAGACATTTTAACGCAAAAGAAAAATATTCGACTTTTAGAAATAGATACAACTATTGATAATAGAGAACAAGAATTTGTATCAGTATCGGGTGGTTATTTAGTACAGGATAAAGACAACTTTGAAGTGAGTCGTTCTGACATGACGGTTGCTACAGAAGTAGAACCGACTGAAGCGCAATGGGAAGCCATGTTATTAGGTTGGAAAGTCGTAGGTGCAGTTAAAAGTAATGCAGTGATTTTAAGTAATGCTAAACAAACAGTAGGTATTGGTGCTGGTCAAATGAATCGTGTAGGTTCAGCCAAAATTGCATTGGAAAGAGCAATTGAAATTAACGATAATGTAGCATTGGTATCAGATGGTTTTTTCCCAATGGATGATACTGTAGAATTAGCTGCAAAAAATGGTATTAAAGCCATTATTCAACCAGGTGGATCAATTAAGGACCAAGATTCTATAGATATGGCGAATAAATATGGCATTACAATGGTAATGACAGGAATGCGACATTTTAAACACTAAAAGCAGGATGTTGAAGGGAGAAAAGTCATGAAAGTACTCGTTATTGGTGCAGGTGGACGTGAACATGTATTAGCGCATAAATTAAATCAATCATCAATGGTAGACAAAGTTCATGTGATACCAGGCAATGAAGCTATGATTAATGTGGCGCAAATCCATACGGATATTAAAGAAAATGACCACGAAGCTATCTTAGATTTTGTCATTAATCATCAAATTGAATGGGTTGTTATCGGACCAGAACAACCATTGATAGATGGGTTACCTGATTTATTAAGAAAACACCAAATTAAAGTGTTTGGGCCTAATCGTGATGCGGCACAAATAGAAGGCTCAAAGGCATTTGCTAAAAGAATAATGGCTAAATATGATATACCTACTGCACAATATAAGGAAATTGATGACAAGGATGAGGCATTAGATTTTGTTGAAACATGTGATTTGCCAATAGTTATTAAAAAAGATGGTTTAGCTGCAGGAAAAGGGGTAGTGATTGCTACTGAAAGAGCTGAAGCTAGAGAAGCAGTTCAACAAATGTTTGATGAAAATTCAGGAACGATTGTATTTGAAGAATTTTTAGAAGGTGAAGAATTCTCTGTAATGACATTTGTTAATGGTAAGAGAGCTATTCCATTTGATTGTATCGCTCAGGATCATAAACGTGCTTATGATTCCGATAAAGGACCCAATACAGGTGGTATGGGTGCATATTGTCCAGTACCGCATATTAGCACTGATATCATTGTTAGAACTAATAATGAGATTGCACAACCGATTGCACGCGCAATGGCTGAAGAAGGTCATCACTTCTTTGGATTATTATATATTGGTGCTATTTTGACTGAAGAAGGGCCGAAAGTCATAGAGTTTAATGCAAGATTTGGTGATCCAGAAGCACAGGTCTTATTGACAAGAATGAATAGCGACTTGATGCAACATATTATTGCGCTTGATAATGATGAGCCGATACACTTTGAATGGAAAGATGAAGCGGTAGTCGGTGTTATGTTAGCTTCTAAAGGCTATCCGGGTAATTATGAAAAAGGACACCAAGTTAGTGGGTTTGAACTTGACTCAAATTACTTTGTAAGCGGTTTGAAGAAGAATAATGACCAGTTTGTTAACAGTGGTGGACGAGTCATACTAGCTATTGGGGAAGGACAAAATATAAAAGAAGCCCAAGTTAATGCCTATCAAAATGTTAAAAAGATCAAGAGCAATAACTTGTTTTATAGAACAGACATAGGAAATAAAGCATTGAAATAAATTTATATAAGAAATAGAATGTGTTTACATTCAACTACTGTTTATATTATTAAATCCTGAGACATTTATTTTGTCCCAGGATTTTTTATTTATATATGGAAAGTTTGAAGTATGGATAAAATAATTTATTCTAATCTACCTATTCTGACATCATGTATACCAGTTATTGGTAAAGTAGCTGATAAATAATAAGAAAGTCCGATAATAATTAATAAACATATGATCAATATAATATCTTTGTATGAGAATGGTGCATGATAATAATACGTTCTTGGACCATCTTTAAAACCTTTAGACTCCATTGCAACAGATAATTGATGTGCACGTCGTATGTTTTGACTTAATAAAGGAATAATTAAATGTTTGAGCCTTTTGAATCCTCTATAATTTGATTTATCTATCATTTGATATCTCATTTTTAATGAACGTCGTAGTTGAATTAAAGAACTAATGATTAAAGGTATCATTCTAATTGCAGCCATAAAGGCATAGGCAACTTTAGGTTTTACTTTTAAGTGTTGCATTAGACTATAAAATATCATGACCACTTGCGATGTTAATGCAATAAGAATACCAAACATCGACACTGTAATTGTACGAAGTGAAAGGTGAATACCTCTAACAATACTTTCCGTACTAATTTGAATGATGCCAAATTTAAATAATATGTGGTCACCATCACCATATAAAATCATGAATAATGATGACAATAAAGCAAAGAACGTGGTTGCTAGTATAAAGGCACCAGTAATTTTAAATTGCGTTCCGTTAAACATAAGTAAAAAGATAAACATGAGACAAACGATATAAATCATAAAGTCAAAGTTATGAATAAAAATAATAAAGAAAAATAGCAGAATGCCTAAAATGAGTTTAGTAATAATATTGACGTCATCCATAAAGGTGTGTCTAATTTTCCAATGTTCAAACATGTTGATCACCTTTGATTTCTGTTAAATATTGATTTTCAATTATCCATTGACGTGTTGGATAGCGTTTAATAATTTCCGGATCATGAGTAACCATTATGATACTTTGACCTTTAGATACTCTCTCTTGAAATAGTTCTATTAACTGAAACGTATTGTGGCTATCTAAACCAAAAGTCGGTTCATCTAATAGGATGATATCTGCGTCTGAACTTAATGCCGTTGCAACACTTAGCCTACGTTTTTGACCCATTGATATTTCATAGGGATGTTGATTTTTAACATTTGTTAAGTCTAGTAAATCTAATAAATCGAGGGTTTTAGATTTTGCACTAGATGGATCTAAATGGTTAAAGTGAATCAGTATTTCATCATAGACAGAGTTAGTGATAAATTGAAGTTCTGGATTCTGATAAACAAGATACATGTGCTTTGCAGCATCTTTAATTTTACGTAATTCTTGACCTTGAAATGTCATAATGCCTTTATATTTAATTAATTGCAATATTGATTCCAGTAAAGAGGTTTTACCAGTACCGTTTTGACCAGTTATCGTGATCCACTCACCTGAATGAATAGTTAGTTGATCCACTTTAAATAAATCTTTTTTATTACGAATGATGGCACCATTTTGAAATTTAAATAATGGCTCTTCTGACGATAGGGCCATATGTTTAGGTTCAGGTGCGTAATGCCATGCATTTGGATGCCACACGCCGTATTCACTAAGTAAATGTTCATAATGCTTTAAAATATGATTTGGCGTATCGTCTGCAATGATTTGTCCTTCATAGTTCATTAATAAAACTCTATCCGCATGTTGCCAAATATGTTCGACCTTATGTTCGACTATGAGTACTGTTTGATCTTCCCAAAGCTTGATTAAACGTTGCCATAAATCCGATGTAGCATCAACATCTAACATTGCAGTGGGTTCATCTAAAAATAGCGTATCTGCTTGTTGTAATATTGTTTCAACGATAGCTAATTTTTGTTTCATACCACCACTTAATTGATTGATTTGTGTATTTTCAGTTACATTTAAATTCACTGATGTTAATGCTTGGTTAATAGCTTCATCCATATCTTGTCTGGGAACTTGTCTGTTCTCTAAAACAAAGGCAAGTTCTTCATAAACTTTAGGCATACAAAATTGTGAATCAGGATCTTGAAAGATCACGCCATTATGCTGATTAATTTGCAATTCATCATACTTCATAGGTAATTCTATTAAATTGGGTACAATACCACTTAATACATTTAAAAGCGTACTTTTACCAGAACCAGATGGTCCTAGTAAAAGTACTTTTTCTTTATCTTTTATTTCTATATTTAGATTATCAAAAATTTTTCGATGCCCATTTGGATATTTCAAACGTAAATTTGTAACTTTTAACACTTTTAAGTCCCCTTATAATGTATCGTAATCATCTTTAGAAGCGGGTCTGAACACTTTAGTTACACCAGTTTGATCCAATGCTTTGACCAATAAATAAGATAATAAACCAGCGATGATAATACCACTAATCGCACGGAAAACAATGAATAAAATTAAGTTCCAACCAGCAACTTCATTTAAATAACCATAAAAATAGTCGACTGGGAATGAAACAAGTGCAGTCACTAGTCCCGCAAGCATAGCTACCATGACTGAACGAGACTGGTATTTGAAAATGGCGAAGATAATCTCACATGCTAAACCTTGTAGTAGAGCATAAATGATTGTAGGTATATCAAATTTACCCATCACAATTGTTTCACCGGCACCTGCAGCAAACTCAGCAAGTAAGGCGATACCTGGCTTAGGAATAATTAAATAACAAACAATCGCAGCCATAAACCATACACCATATGTTAATTGCTCAAGGTGTAAGCCAGCGACTTGTGCAACATTATAAAATAGCCACCATAAATTATAAATAATGGCAAAAATTACAGAGATAAGCACTGTCACTAATATCTCAGAAAGCTTTAAACCTTTTGACATAAAAACATCCTCCTAAAAAAACGCACAACCATCTCTAGGAAAGTTGTGCGTAAAACATAAGAATATGATTCAACATACGATTATAATCTTTGTTAATTACACTTTCCTACGCTAGTATCTAGCTAGATCAGGTTCAAAGGGTTTGAGGGTAAACCTCATCTCAGTTCAAAACACCCCTAGTGCGTTTATTATTTTTAATTTGTCTTTAATGTATGATTTTTCATGTGGATTGTCAAGGTCATAATTAAGTTGAAAGGATCAAATAAAAGCATTATGACGTTTAATAGTTTAAGTTTAGCAATATGATTTTATTTCGCTATTGTTTTAGTGACATATCAAAATAAATTTCTACATAAAAATCTCCAGGTGATTTAAAGAAGAAAGTATACGAATTATGTGTGAATTCAGGATTTCCTGGGTTATAGCCGTCTTTCAATAATCTTTGATATAATAAATCTACAGATTCTTCGCTATCTTGAATAAAACCAATGTGATAATTTTCAGGATAATCAATGCGTTGCCCATACATAATATTAAATAAAAAACCTTCTGAATCTCTTAATGAGGCAAATTGTTCACCGATATCAATTGTACATTTCATATTGAAATATTTTTCATAAAATTGTCTTGTTTCAATAACGTTATTTACTACTATATTTACGTGACTAAATTTCATATTCATTCTCCAACTATCCTACAATATTTTCTAATTAAAAAACACCAAACGTATGATGGTCTATACGTTTGGTGAATAAAATAAAAGTATATTACCTAAATACAATTTAATTTAATTTAACGCATCGTCAATATCTTTTTTAGTTTGTTCTGTATCATTTGTTTTTTCTTCTTTTTGTTCTTTTAATTTTTCTTCTGCTTCTTTGGCTTTTTCAGCTGATTTTTTTGCAAATTCTTCATTACTCATAATAAATCCACCCCTAATTGTGTTTTATTGTTTACATACACCTTTTACCCAGTTATGCTAATAATAAACTTTTCTAGGTCTATAGACGTATTTAATGATTTATTAAAGACAAGAATAAGTTCTTCATATATAATAACTTTTGAGGTGAATAGTATGTCTTTTCTTAAGAAACACACCGAGATTATATTTAGTTATATCATCGGTATCGTTTCACTTTTCACAGGACTCATTATATTAATTAACTTACCGCTTATTAAACAATTAAATGGAGATAAGAAGGTAAATACACATGTGTATAATATATGGGAATTCCTGAACGCATTTTTCGCTGAAATAATTAAAGTGATGAGTAGATTTATCGGGGGTTTCCCAATTGTAAGTGCCATAATTATTATATTATTTGGTATCTTAGTAATGTTACTAGGTCATACGTTATTTAGAACCATTAAGTATGATTATGATATTTCAATTTTCTTTTTAGTCATAGGAGTAATGTACTTCTTAATTACTTTAGTTCTTATGATGCAAGTGTATGGGTTCTTTGGTATCGTATTTATTATTCCTTTCATCATACATATCGGTTACATTGTATATAAAGATGAATTGAATAGTGATAATCGAAAAAGTCATTATATGTGGATTATAGTGTCATATGGTATCAGTTACCTTATTACTCAAATTGCATTACATGGTCGTATTGATGCTAATGAAATTGAATCTATTGATATCTTAAGTGTTAATACATTCTTTATTATTATGTGGTTATTAGGACAAATGTCAATTTGGAACTTCTTGTTCTTAAGACGTGCTCTACCGCTTACAAAACAAGAACTAGGCGAAGAAGAACCTGAATTATCAAGAACAAGTAAAGGTAATGTCTCAAATCAAACTAAAGTTCACTTAAAACAACTACAAGATAAGACAACAGAATATGCACGTAAAACAAGAAGAAGTGTTGATTTAGAAAGAATTAGAGTTAAAAGAGATAAATTTAAAGAGAAAGTAAAAAATATTGTTGATATTCAAGAAGATGATATTCCAAATTGGATGAGAAAGCCAAAATGGATAAAACCAATGTATGTTGAAATTTTCTGTGGTTTAGTTATATTCTTCTTTACATTCTTAGAATTTAATAACAGAAATGCATTGTTCTTATCTGGAGAATGGGAATTATCACAAACGCAATATGTGATTGAATGGGTAACATTATTATTACTTTTATTCATTATCATAGTTTATATTGCTACAACACTTACTTATTTCTTAAGAGGTAAATTTTACTTCTTACAATTATTTATGGGAAGTATCTTATTCTTTAAATTATTAACTGAATTCATAAATATTATGGTTCACGGATTATTATTATCTGTATTTATTACACCAACTTTATTGCTTATGTTACTAGCAATGATTGTTGCTTATTCATTACAGTTAAGAGATAAACCAAAAGAATAATGAAAAGAAATATTAAAACAAATTAATCTAAACAAATCACACGTGTTATAGGGTGGGTTACAATTCCTTCTTTAATCGATCGAATTGTAAACTCACTCTTTTTTGTTAGAAAATAGGACTTAGTAGCATTCTTTGTTAAAATAATAAATGAATCATTCAATTAGTAAATATATATAATGTAAAATGCATTTACGAATCAACATAGCAATGTAACGGTTGAAGAAATTAAATGTATAAAAGAGAGGTTAGTGTAATAAATGAAGATTGCAACTTTAAATAGAGGTAAAGAATCAAAATATCACAATCAATATCCTTTAATTGATGAAGAAGATATTTATGCTCAAGATCATCTTAAAGAAGGTGATTTATTCAAATTAGTTGATGGAAAAGACCAATATGTAGCAACTGCTTATGTAGGTAGACAACATAAAGGTTTAGGTTGGGTATTGAGTTATGATCCATCTGAAGATATTAATACTTCATTTTTTAAACGATTATTTGAAAAAGCTTTAGAAGAACGAGAATATTACTATCATATAGATGGTACGAATGCTTTTAGATTGTTCAATGCTGAAGGTGATGGCGTCGGTGGTTTAACGATTGACAATTATGATGGCCATTTATTAATTCAATGGTATTCAAAAGGCATTTACAAATTTAGATATCATATATTAGAAGCTATCAAAACAGTCTTTGAATATCAGTCTATCTACGAAAAAATGCGATTTAAAGATACTGAATATACAGGTGGATTTGTTGAGGGAGAACAACAAGCATTTCCAATCGTTATCGAAGAGAACTTCACTTTTTATAATGTGGATTTAGATGATGGCTTAATGACAGGTATCTTCCTAGATCAAAAAGAAGTAAGAAAGAAATTGCGCGATCAATTTTCAGAAGGACGTCATCTTTTAAATGTGTTTAGCTATACAGGCGCTTTTTCTGTAGTATCTGCAAATAATGCTAAATCAACAACTAGTGTAGACTTAGCTAATCGATCAAGAGGATTAACCGAAGAGAATTTTGGACTTAATGCTATTGATCCTAAATCACAATATATTTATGTCATGGATACATTTGATTTTTATAATTATGCAAAACGCCACGGACATCAATATGACACTATTGTGATTGATCCACCAAGTTTTGCACGAAATAAAAAGAAAACATTTTCAGTACAAAAAGATTACGACAAATTGATTAATGGTGCTCTAGAAATATTGTCATCAAAAGGTACATTATTATTATGCACAAATTCAAGCGTGTTTTCTTTAAAGGCGTTTAAAAATGTAATTAAAACAACATTAGATGAAGCTGAAGTTGATTATGAAATTAATGAAGTGATGGGATTACCTAAAGATTTTAAAACACATCCACATTACAAACCTTCAAAGTATTTAAAAGCAATTTTTGTTAATATTGAGCATTAAATAGTTGTAATCTGGGTATAGAGTCTTATTGAAATAAGATTCATGGGAGTGTGAATAAGATGAGCATAAGAAATAAAATGACGAACAGAGTCACAAATACAGTTGGTAATAAAGTATTAAATATTGAAGAAATCAAAGAAAAAAGTAATTTACCTGTGACTCAAAATGAGTTACAACAAAGACGTGCACAAGCAGAAAATCTCGTTAAGAAGAAATCTTTACTATCATCAGGAATGAGTGTAGTACCAATTCCTGGATTAGACTTTGGTGTTGATATAAAATTAATGAGAGATATCATTAGTGATGTCAATAAAATTTATGGACTAGATCATAAACAAGTTAATTCATTAAGTGATGACGTTAGAGAACGAATAATGTCTGCTGCAGCTATTCAAGGTAGTCAGTTTATTGGTAAAAAATTAACCAATGCACTTATGAAAGTAGTAATTAGAGATGTGGCAAAACGTACTGCAGCTAAACAAACTAAATGGTTCCCATTTGTAGGACAAGCAGTTTCAGCATCAATTAGTTATTACTTTATGAAAAGATTAGGTCAAGATCATATCGAAAAATGTGAAAAAGTCATCAAAGAGTTACTTTAAGGGATATAATTTGTTAAAAAATTGTAGAAATATACTGAAACCGGTTTTAAAGAAATTGAATTTAACTATTGGTTTTGGTAAAGTTAAGGTATAAAAATTTATGTTAGATTGTAAGTATATTGAAGATTCTAACTTATAGAAGGAGAAATAAATTATGGAACAAAAATCATATGTAATTATCGACGAAACAGGAATCCACGCTCGCCCAGCTACAATGTTGGTACAAACAGCTTCAAAATTTGATTCAGATATTCAATTAGAATATAACGGTAAAAAAGTTAACTTAAAATCAATCATGGGTGTTATGAGTTTAGGTGTAGGTAAAGATGCTGAAATTACAATTTATGCTGACGGTAGCGATGAGGCAGATGCAATCGAATCTATCAGTGATGTCTTATCAAAAGAAGGTTTAACTAAGTAATATGTCTAAATTAATTAATGGTATTGCTGCATCTGATGGTGTAGCAATCGCTAAAGCTTACTTAATAGTTGAGCCAGATTTATCTTTTGATAGCAGTGAAACAATCACTGATGTTGAAGGTGAAACTAGCAAATTCAATAACGCTATCGAAGCATCTAAAATTGAATTAACTAAAATAAGAAATAATGCAGAAGTTCAATTAGGCGCTGATAAAGCTGCCATTTTTGATGCGCATTTACTTGTTTTAGATGATCCAGAATTAATTCAACCAATTCAAGATAAAATTAAGAACGATCATGTTAATGCTGCTACAGCATTAAATGAGGTTACAACTCAATTCATTACTATATTTGAATCAATGGATAATGAATATATGAAAGAACGTGCTGCAGACATTAGAGACGTATCTAAACGTGTGTTAGCACATATTCTTGGGGTTGAATTACCAAACCCAAGTATGATTGATGAAAGTGTTGTTATTATTGGTAATGACTTAACACCTTCTGATACTGCACAGTTAAATAAAGAATTCGTTCAAGGTTTTGTAACGAATATTGGCGGTAGAACAAGTCACTCTGCGATTATGAGTCGTTCATTAGAAATCGCAGCAGTAGTTGGTACTAAATCAATCACTAAAGAAGTGAAACAAGGCGATATGATTATCGTTGATGGTTTAACTGGTGATGTTATTATCGATCCTACAGAAGATGAAGTTATCGCTTATCAAAATAAACGTGAACGTTTCTTTGAAGATAAACAAGAATTACAAAAATTACGTGATGCTGAAACAGTAACTGTTGATGGTGTTCACGCAGAGTTAGCAGCTAATATTGGTACACCAAATGATTTACCAGGTGTAATTGAAAATGGTGCACAAGGTATTGGCTTATATCGTACTGAGTTCTTATACATGGGTAGAGATCAATTACCTACTGAAGAAGAACAATTTGAAGCATACAAAAAAGTATTAGAAACTATGGATGGTAAACGTGTTGTTGTTCGTACATTGGATATCGGTGGCGACAAAGAATTACCATACTTAGATTTACCAGACGAAATGAATCCATTCTTAGGATACAGAGCGATTCGTCTTTGCTTAGCTCAACCTGATATTTTTAGACCACAATTACGTGCATTATTACGTGCTTCAGTTTATGGTAAATTAAATATCATGTTCCCAATGGTAGCAACTATCAAGGAATTCCGTGATGCTAAAGCAATGTTATTAGAAGAAAAAGAAAATCTTCAAAACGAAGGCTATGAAGTTTCTGAAGATATTGAGTTAGGTATCATGGTTGAAATACCAGCTACAGCAGCATTAGCTGATGTATTTGCTAAAGAAGTAGATTTCTTTAGTATTGGTACAAATGACTTAATCCAATACACATTAGCAGCTGACCGTATGTCTGAACGTGTATCTTACTTATATCAACCATACAACCCGTCAATTTTACGCTTAGTAAAACAAGTCATTGAAGCTTCTCATAAAGAAGGTAAATGGACTGGTATGTGTGGTGAAATGGCAGGAGATGCTACTGCAGTACCATTACTATTAGGTTTAGGTCTAGATGAATTCTCAATGAGTCCAACATCTATTCTTAAAGCTAGAAGACAAATTAATGGTTTAAGTAAAAATGAAATGTCAGAACTAGCGAACCGTGCTATTCATTGTGCAACACAAGAAGAAGTTATGGAATTAGTTAATAACATTTCAAAATAATAATTAAAAAACCAACTAGAGCAATCTAAATTGCTTTAGTTGGTTTTTATTTAATCAGTATCTTTGTTTGTTAATCAATTACTGAATGTCAAAAGCTTGATTAATTTTATCCATATCAACTTGATACATAGGTTCATCGTTCAATAAGATAAATGGCGTCGCAAATGCATCGTAATCTATCATTTCTATACGATATTGATTATTTTTTATATTCTTTTCTGTAAAATTGACATGATTTGCTTGAAGATGATTTTTTACAAACGTACAAGGTGGACAATCATCTTGTGTATATATCGTAATATGTGACACTTCGGTCTTCCTTTCTATATGCTAATTTATATTATTCTATCTTATATTTAATTTTATAAAATATCAATGGTGTGAACATTATGTGTCTCTATAAAAATTTTATATCAAAAATTCAAGCAAAAACATTTAGTTCATCTTGATAAGGATTTATAATTTTAAGCATTGTGAAATTACAAAAATATAAATTCAAGGTGATTATATATGGATTCAGTTGAAATGAGTCGTTTGCTTACAGGTATGACCTTAGCCGTTCATATCATATTTGCGACGATTGGTGTAGGTATGCCATTAATGTTTGTTATTGCAGAATTTCTTGGCATACGTAACAATGATGCACATTATATTGCGTTAGCGAAACGATGGTCGAAAGGATATACCATTACAGTGGCTGTTGGAGTAGTGACAGGTACTATTATTGGTTTGCAATTATCGCTTGTATGGCCGACATTTATGAAAATGGGAGGACATGTGATTGCATTACCTCTATTTATGGAAACTTTCGCATTCTTTTTTGAAGCTATATTTCTTAGTATTTATCTTTATACTTGGGAAAGATTTAAGAATAAATGGATTCATTTTGTTATAGGATTACCTGTAATTATAGGTGGATCATTCTCAGCATTTTTCATTACATCAGTTAACTCCTTTATGAATACGCCAGCTGGTTTTGAAATGAAAAATGGTCGTATGGTCAATGTTCAACCATTAGAAGCGATGTTTAATTCATCGTTTATCGTAAGATCCTTCCATGTTGTTGCAACCGCTGGAATGACTATGGCGTTTATTCTCGCGGCTATTGCTGTATTTAAACTGTTAAAACAGTCGTATCCAGAAGATAAAATATATCATTTGAAAGCCTTAAAAATGACGATGATTGTTGGTTTTATTTCAACATTGTTATCGATGTTAGCAGGTGATATGTCTGCCAAATTTTTACATAAAGTACAACCAGAAAAATTAGCTGCTTATGAATGGCATTTTGACACACAATCTCAAGCCAATTTAGTATTTTTTGGTGTTTTAAATGAAAAGACAAATGAAGTATCAGGTGCAATAGAAATCCCGGGAATGTTAAGTTTCTTAGCTGATAATAATTTTAAGACAACAGTTAAAGGACTGAACGATTTTCCTAAAAACGAATTGCCTCCTTTAATTGTTCATTATTTCTTTGACTTAATGGTTTCAATGGGCGTATTCTGTTTTGTGATTTCAGGGCTATTTATGTTGATTTTATTAATTAAGAAGCTACGACACTTTATCACGCATAAGGTCGTTTTATATAGCATATTGCTTACTGGACCAGCGTCAATGTTAGCTATCGAATTTGGTTGGTTCTTAACTGAAATGGGACGCCAACCTTGGATTGTAAGAGGATATTTAAGAGTATCTCAGGCAGCGACACAAGCTGGAGGTATCACATTAGTGACGATTTTATTTGGTTTATTATATCTTGTACTCATCGTGACATCTGCATATGTACTGCTCAGAATGTTTAGAAATAAACCTGCTATCAATGATGTCAATCAAGTACTAAAAGAAAGAGGTGAAAACAAATGATATATTCATACATAGGCATTACTGTTTTATGGATATTTTTATTTTGTTATATAATCGTAGCCTCAATTGATTTTGGTGCTGGATTTTTCGCATTGCATTCTAAAATTACTGGTGAAGAGAAGAAAATCAACCATCTTATTGAAAGATATCTTAGCCCAGTATGGGAAGTCACAAATGTGTTCTTTGTATTTTTCTTTGTTGGATTTATTGGTTTCTTCCCAGATTCTGTTAAGTATTTAGGCACTGTTTTACTTGTACCAGGATCAATTGGTACGATTCTAATTTCAATAAGAAACAGTTTCTATGCTTTTGAGAATTATGGACAAGATACAAAATTACCATGGATTTTTCTATATGGATTAACAGGTTTACTTATTCCAGCTGCATTAGCAACAGCATTAACAATTTCAGAAGGCGGATATATCAAAGAGGTGGGGAACCATGTTGATTTAGACTGGGTTCAACTAATTCTAAGTCCATTTGCATGGTCAGTTGTATTCTTGGCAATTATTTCAGTCCTTTATATATCTTCTGGATTTCTTACATTCTATGCTAATAAAGCAAAGGATGAACCGGCATATCATTTAATGAGACGTTGGCATATATTTTGGGGACCACCAATGATTATCATTTCATTTTTTGTCTTTTTATCACTAAGAGTACAAAACTCAGATCATTTTAATAATGCTGTGTTTAACTATTGGTGGATGTTTGTGATAAGTTTTATCTTTTTCCTAGTTGCAGGTGCTTTAACTATTTTCAAAAGAAATCATGGTTTAGCATTTATAATGGTAATCCTGCAAATGTTATTCGCCTTCTTTGGATATGGTATGAGCAAATTACCTTATTTATTACATCCATTCGTAAAAATATCAAGTTTCCATGTGAATGATGAAATGGGTCTTGCATTGGTCATCGCATTTATTTTAGGTTTACTTTTATTAGTTCCATCGTTACTATTATTATTGAGACTATTTGTTTTCGATAAAGATTATGTTGAAGGAAAAAAATAATCAACTAAAGTAGAACAAATCATAATTTCGATTTTGTATTAGCTTTATTTAATATCATTTAAGAGAAAGTTGAATTAATCGTTGTTATGTAAATGTGTAATAAGCGGAGGACTATATGGAAAAGGAATACGTAGTAATTGGTTTAGGACGCTTTGGTGGTAGTATTGTTAGAGAACTTAACGCCTTAGATATGGATGTTATGGCCATTGATAGTGATGAGAATAGAGTTAATGAATATAGTGATATTGCAACTCATGCGGTAGTAGCGGATACTACTGATGAAGCAGTTATGAAAAGTTTAGGAATTAGAAACTTTGATCATGTTATAGTTGCTATCGGTGAAAATATTCAATCTAGTACGTTAACAACACTTATTTTAAAAGAATTAGGTGTTAAAAAGGTAACTGCCAAAGCACAAAATGATTATCATGCTAAAATATTAAATAAAATTGGTGCGGACACTGTTGTCCATCCTGAACGTGATATGGGTCGTCGTATAGCACACAATGTAGCTAGTGCGAGCGTGCTTGATTATCTAGAATTAGCAGATGAACACTCTATCGTTGAATTAAAAGCTACTGAAAAAATGACTGGCCAAACAATTATTGATTTAGATATTCGGGCACAATATGGGATTAATATTATTGCGATTAAAAGAGGAAAGCAGTTTATTGTGTCACCAGACCCAAATTTAAATATTGAAATTGGTGATATCTTAATCATGATTGGTCATGATAATGATTTAGGTCGATTTGAAAAGAACATAGCTAAATAAAAAAATGGTTTAGTCAATTATCTTGGCTAAACCATTTTTTATAAAGAAATCCCATAAGCAAAATCATAAAGATGATGGTAGCTTATGGGATATTTTATTATTATTGTTTTTTATCTTCATTAACTTTCATAATGACAGGTAAAATCATTGGTCTACGAGCTGTTTTTTCAAACAAGTACGGTTGTAAAGTCTCGATGATTGAGGATTTAATTTGATGCCATTGAATATCTTTATTTTGGTTTAATTTAGAAATAACATCAGTTTTAATACGACGTTGCGCATCATAAATAAGTTGACCAGATTCACGCATATACACAAAGCCACGTGAAATGATATCCGGACCTGAAAGTAATGTGTTTGTATTAAAGTCTATACTTACAACAACAATTACTAGACCTTCTTCAGATAATAATTTACGATCTCTGATTACCACATTACCAATATCCCCAATACCACTACCATCAACAAGTACATTACCTGATGGAATTCTACCTGCTTTACGTGCTGAATCATGAGTTAAAGCAAGTACATCACCGATATCGAAGATAAAGACGTTATCTTCGTCAACACCACAGTCAACGCCAGTTTCACCATGTGCTTTGAGCATACGATACTCACCATGAATAGGTAAGAAGTACTTAGGTTGGATTAAACGTAACATCAATTGTTGGTCGCCTTGTGATCCGTGTCCAGAAGTATGGATGTTAGAAATTTTACTGTGAATAACATCTGCACCAGCTTTATATAAAGCATTAATTGTACGGTTTATACTCTTAGTATTACCTGGAATAGGTGATGAACTAAATACAACAGTATCTTCTGGGATAATCTTGATTTGTTTATGTGTACCATTTGCGATACGAGATAATGCTGCCATAGGTTCACCTTGTGAGCCAGTACATAGAATAAGTAATTCATGTTTGGGAATATTATTGATTTTTCCTGGTTCTACAAATGTTTCTGGTGGAGCTTTAATGTATCCGAGCTCCATACCTATTTTAATATTGTTTTCCATTGAACGACCGAATGTAACAATTTTTCTATTATGCTTAACTGCTGCTTCAACTGCTTGTTGAACACGATAGATGTTCGAAGCAAATGTCGCGAAAATGATACGACCCTTACAATTACGGAAAATTTTATCAACATTTTGTCCTACTTCACGTTCACTAAGAGTAAAGTCAGGAACTAATGCATTCGTAGAATCAGATAGAAGACAAAGTACGCCTTCTTCACCTAATTTAGCCATTTTTGCAATGTTTGCTGGCTCGCCTACAGGTGTGAAATCAAATTTAAAGTCACCAGTATGAACAATTTTACCTTCAGGTGTATCAACAATAACACCATATGCTTCAGGTATACTGTGTGTTGTAAGATAGAAAGATATTTCAAAGTGTTTGGATTTAATCACACTATCTTCATTGATTTCATTTAATTGAGCCGTACGTAATAAATTATGTTCTTCTAATTTGTTTCTAATCAAGCCTAAAGCTAATGGACCACCGTAAATAGGTACATTAATTTGCTTTAATAGGAAGGGCACACCACCTATATGATCTTCGTGTCCATGAGTGATAAACAGACCAACGATTTTATCTTGGTTCTGTTCTAAGTAAGTGTAATCAGGAATTACATAATCAATTCCTAGTAGATTATCATCTGGGAATTTAATACCCGCATCAATAATCACGATTTCATTTTTGTACTCGATAGCATAAGTATTTTTACCTACTTCACCTAAACCACCAAGTGCATATACACCTACTTCATTTTGATGTAATTGCTTCATTATTCAGCGTTCTCCACATTAAAATGATCTGAATGTTCTTTTTCGTAATCTAAATGTGCGCCCTCTAATTTAGTGATAAATTCGATATTAAAATTACGGTCTTTTAAATAACGTCTTACTTGTTCTTCAGTTTGTGCTTCAACATAAATAGTTTGCGTGTTTTCACGCACGATAACTTCATCTTTATTATGTTGATAGAATACTTTAAATACTGCCATTGATATAATTCCTCCTAAGGATTATTTTTAATATTTATTCAAGTCCCGTGGTTGATAGCTCGGGTTATTAAAGATAGAAATCAGGTTTTATCATAGATATTGTTCTTCAATAAAAGTATGTGTATTTAAATTTAATAATAGACATACCAGCTAATCTAAATAAATATACAACTATAATTATTTAATTTCACTGCCGAGTATGTTTTCCAGGGAAATCATGTCGTTCAATTTTTGAAAAATAGGATTAATTCACTAAGATTTCAGTTAATGTATATTTTACATGATGTATCAAAAGAAATAAAGCAGTTTTATCATTAAGTGAGCGAACTGGACATGTAATATAGTAAGAACCTTTAATCTGTATTTAGCTTTTGGAAAAACAATATATAACATTAGTCACAGCATCAAACTTATTTATTTAAACGCTATTGTTTTATTTGATTGAAATCTATCAAACAAAAAACCTCGAAAGAGATGTTACTTTCGAGGTTAAATCAAATCATGCTTCTACTGCATCTGGATGTGGTGCTAAAGGATTAGCATCATCAATATAATCATAGAACATAATGCCATTTAAATGATCTATTTCGTGTTGGAAAACGATAGCTGGATAGCCTTTTAAACGTAATTTTACGTCATTACCATCGATATCCTGAGCTTTAATCGTAACTCTATTATGACGATGGACTAAACCAGGAATATTTTCGTCCACACTTAGGCAACCCTCACCAGTTGGCAAATAGGCTTCTTGAACACTATAACTCATCACTTTTGGATTAACTAGCATGTAATCATATGATTTACCATTTCCATCATCTGGTAAATAAACGGCAATCATTCTTTTTGATACATTAATTTGTGGTGCAGCTAAACCCACACCAGAGCGTAAACCATATTTTTTTGCGATGTCATCATCCTGACTATTAATTAAAAACTCGCGCATCGCTTTCAATGTTTCTTTATCTTCATTTGACAAAGGGAAACTTAATTCTTGAGCTTTTTCACGAAGTGTTGGATGACCATCTCTTATTATATCTTTCATTGTTATCATGTCTGACACCTTCCTTAATTACAAATATACCAAATATAATAGGTAGAAGTACATTGAAGTAAATTAGATTATTAGTAGAAAATGAAAATAAAAGTTAAAATAAGAATATGCATGAATTATGATGTGTTACGAAAGTACGAAAAATTAAGTATGAAGATATGTAAACGTGATATGTTTCTGAAGTATAACCGTTAATAATGTACATGATTAGGGGTTAAAATAGACGTTAGATATTTAGCCAATTTCTTTGATTTATGAGAGAGATTTATTTATGATAACAATCGTACAACTTTGAGGAGGATACAGAAATGAAGTTAAACAAAACAATAGTAGTTGTTGCAACATCTGCAGTATTACTAGCCGGATGTACAACAGATAAAAAAGAAATTAAAGCATATGATGAACAAGTTCAAAATGCTTTTGATAAAGAGAAACCAGTTGCAAATGTGAGTAAAAAAATTAATAAATTAGAAGAAGAGAAACAAAAGTTATTTAAAAAAGCTAACGAGAAAGACCAACAAACAAGAGAAAAAGCAGCGAATGACATTGTTGGTAATGTAGAAAAACGCGAAAAAGAATTTAAGAAAGAAGAAAAAGCGTTAGACGATTCTGAAAAAGAATTTAAAAAGGCAGAATCACATATCGACAATATAGATAATAAAGATAAGAAAAAAGAAGTTGAAGAATTAGATAAAGCTATTAAAGATAAATATAAATCACATAGCGATTATGCAAAGGCTTACAAAAAAGCGCTTGAAAAAGAAAAATCACTGTTTAGTTTTATCAATAAAGATGGTGCAACACAAGACCAAGTTGATGGAAAATCAAAAGAGTTAGGCAAAGCATATAAAGATATGAATAAGAAATTTAAAGCGTATTCAAAAGCGATGAATAAGGTAAATAAAGAAAAACAAGATGTAGATCAATTAAAATAATTTTATGACTGATACAGATATGGAGAATGTAGTAGTACAGTTCTCACATCTGTATCTTTTTTCTATGAAACAGAACTTTATGAAATCGTTTAACAGGCTTATTTATTTGTGATACAATTGTTATGGATAAAATGAATTTCTATTTATATATGGGAAAGGTATGGTGAATTGAATGGCTCCTAAGTTACAAGCCCAATTCGATGCAGTAAAAGTACTAAATGACACACAGTCGAAATTTGAAATGGTTCAAATTTTAGACGTAGATGGCAACGTTGTAAATGAAGACTTAGTACCTGATTTAACAGATGAAGAATTAGTAGAATTAATGGAAAGAATGGTATGGACACGTATTCTTGATCAACGCTCTATTTCTTTAAATAGACAAGGTCGTTTAGGTTTCTATGCACCAACAGCTGGACAAGAAGCATCACAATTAGCATCTCAATACGCGTTAGAAAAAGAAGATTTTATTCTTCCTGGTTACCGTGATGTGCCACAAATTATTTGGCATGGTTTACCTTTAACTGAAGCATTCTTATTCTCAAGAGGACACTTTAAAGGTAACCAATTCCCTGAAGGTGTGAATGCACTGAGTCCACAAATCATTATCGGTGCACAGTATGTACAAACAGCAGGTGTTGCGTTCGGTCTTAAAAAACGAGGCAAAAATGCAGTAGCAATTACTTATACTGGTGATGGCGGTTCATCTCAAGGTGACTTCTATGAAGGTATTAACTTTGCTTCAGCATATAAAGCACCAGCAATTTTTGTTATTCAAAATAATAATTACGCAATTTCTACACCACGTAGTAAACAAACTGCAGCAACTTCATTAGCACAAAAAGCAATTGCTGTTGGTATCCCTGGTATCCAAGTTGATGGTATGGATGCATTAGCAGTATATCAAGCTACTAAAGAAGCTCGTGAACGTGCAGTTGCAGGTGAAGGCCCAACATTAATCGAAACAATGACATATCGTTACGGACCACATACTATGGCTGGTGACGACCCTACACGTTACAGAACTTCAGATGAAGACGCAGAATGGGAGAAAAAAGATCCATTAGTTCGTTTCAGAAAATTCTTAGAAAATAAAGGTCTTTGGAATGAAGACAAAGAAAATGAAGTTATTGAACGTGCTAAATCAGACATCAAAGCAGCTATTAAAGAGGCCGACAAAACAGAAAAACAAACTGTTACTTCTCTAATGGAAATTATGTATGAAGAAATGCCTCAAAATTTAGCAGAACAATATGAAATTTACAAAGAGAAGGAGTCGAAGTAAGCCATGGCACAAATGACAATGGTTCAAGCGATTAATGATGCGCTTAAAACTGAACTTAAAAAAGACGAAGACGTTTTAGTTTTCGGTGAAGACGTTGGTGTTAACGGCGGTGTATTCCGTGTTACTGAAGGTTTACAAAAAGAATTTGGTGAAGATCGTGTATTCGATACACCACTTGCAGAATCAGGAATTGGTGGCTTAGCTTTAGGTTTAGCTGTTGAAGGTTTCCGTCCTGTAATGGAAATCCAATTCTTAGGATTCGTATTTGAAGTATTTGACTCAGTAGCTGGACAAATTGCACGTACTCGTTTCCGTTCAGGTGGTTCTAAAACTGCACCTGTAACTATTCGTAGCCCATTTGGTGGCGGTGTGCATACACCAGAATTACACGCAGATAATTTAGAAGGTATTTTAGCTCAATCTCCTGGTTTAAAAGTGGTTATTCCATCAGGACCATATGATGCTAAAGGATTATTAATTTCTTCAATTAGAAGTAATGACCCAGTTGTATATTTAGAGCATATGAAATTATATCGTTCATTCAGAGAAGAAGTTCCTGAAGAAGAATACACAATTGATATTGGAAAAGCTAATGTGAAAAAAGAAGGTAATGACATTACTTTAATCGCATACGGTGCAATGGTACAAGAATCATTAAAAGCAGCTGAAGAATTAGAAAAAGAAGGTTATTCAGTTGAAGTAATTGATTTACGTACAGTTCAACCAATTGATATCGATACATTAGTTGCTTCAGTTGAAAAAACGAACAGAGCTGTAGTAGTTCAAGAAGCTCAACGTCAAGCAGGTGTTGGTGCACAAGTTGCAGCTGAATTAGCTGAACGTACAATTCTTTCATTAGAAGCACCTATTGCACGTGTAGCAGCAGCAGATACAGTATATCCATTTACTCAAGCTGAAAATGTTTGGTTACCAAACAAAAATGATATCGTAGAAAAAGCAAAAGCAACTTTAGAGTTTTAATCTTTAAATAAAGTTTAAATTAAAAAGTGATTTCTTTATTAAGAAAATCTTAGGAGGAAAAAGACCGTGGCATTTGAATTTAGATTACCCGACATCGGGGAAGGTATCCACGAAGGTGAAATTGTAAAATGGTTTGTAAAAGCTGGAGATACAATTGAAGAAGACGATGTCTTAGCAGAAGTCCAAAATGACAAATCTGTTGTAGAAATCCCTTCACCAGTAAGTGGTACAGTTGAAGAAGTATTAGTAGATGAGGGTACAGTAGCAGTTGTTGGTGACATTATTGTTAAAATTGATGCACCAGATGCTGAAGAAATGCAATTCAAAGGTAATCACAGTGATGATTCATCAAGTGAAGAACCAAAAGAAGAAGCAGCGAAAGAAGAAAGTGCTTCATCACAAGAAAGTCAACCTGCAGCAAGCACTCAAGATGCTGAAGTTGATGAAAATAGAACAATTAAAGCAATGCCTTCAGTACGCAAATATGCACGTGATAATGGCGTGAATATTAAAGCAGTTGCTGGTTCTGGTAAAAATGGTCGAATCACAAAAGAAGATATTGATGCACACTTAAATGGTGGAGCTACTCAAGCAACATCTAATGAAAGTGCAGCAAGTACTTCTGAAGAGACTACAACTGCAGCGGCAACACAATCAGTACCAGAAGGCGACTTCCCAGAAACAACTGAAAAAATCCCAGCTATGCGTAAAGCAATTGCCAAAGCAATGGTTAATTCTAAACACACAGCACCACATGTTACATTAATGGATGAAATTGATGTTCAACAACTATGGGATCACCGTAAGAAATTCAAAGAAATCGCAGCTGAACAAGGTACAAAACTTACTTTCTTACCATATGTAGTGAAAGCACTTGTTTCTGCACTTAAAAAATATCCAGCGCTTAATACTTCATTTAATGAAGAAGCTGGAGAGATTGTACACAAACACTATTGGAATATTGGTATCGCTGCAGATACAGACAGAGGTTTATTAGTACCTGTTGTTAAACATGCAGATCGTAAATCAATCTTCCAAATCTCAGATGAAATTAACGAACTTGCTGTAAAAGCACGTGACGGTAAATTAACATCTGACGAAATGAAAGGTGCAACATGTACAATCAGTAATATCGGTTCAGCTGGTGGACAATGGTTCACTCCAGTTATTAATCACCCAGAAGTAGCTATCTTAGGAATTGGGCGCATTGCTCAAAAACCGATTGTTAAAGATGGAGAAATTGTAGCAGCGCCAGTTCTTGCATTATCATTAAGCTTTGACCACAGACAAATTGATGGTGCAACTGGACAAAATGCTATGAATCACATCAAGCGTTTATTAAATAATCCAGAATTATTATTAATGGAGGGGTAAAAAGATGGTAGTTGGAGATTTCCCAATTGAAACAGATACTATTGTAATCGGAGCAGGTCCTGGAGGTTATGTTGCAGCAATTCGTGCAGCACAACTTGGACAAAAAGTAACAATCGTTGAGAAAGGTAATTTAGGTGGCGTTTGCTTAAACGTTGGTTGTATTCCTTCAAAAGCTTTATTACACGCATCTCATCGTTTTGTTGAAGCACAACATTCAGAAAACTTAGGGGTAATCGCTGAAAGTGTTTCTTTAAACTATGAAAAAGTTCAAGAATTCAAATCATCAGTTGTTAATAAATTAACTGGTGGGGTTGAAGGTTTATTAAAAGGTAATAAAGTTGAAATCGTTAAAGGCGAAGCTTACTTTGTTGATAACAATAGCTTACGCGTTATGGACGAAAAAAGTGCTCAAACTTACAATTTCAAAAATGCAATCATTGCAACTGGTTCTAGACCAATTGAAATTCCTAATTTTGAATTTGGTAACCGTGTTATCGATTCAACAGGTGCATTAAACTTACAAGAAGTACCTGGTAAATTAGTAGTAGTTGGTGGCGGTTATATCGGTTCAGAACTTGGTACAGCATTTGCTAACTTTGGTTCTGAAGTGACAATTCTTGAAGGTGCTAAAGATATCTTAGGTGGCTTTGAGAAACAAATGACTCAACCAGTTAAAAAAGGCATGAAAGAAAAAGGTATCGAAATCGTTACTGAAGCTATGGCTAAATCAGCTGAAGAAACTGAAAATGGCGTAAATGTTACTTATGAAGCTAAAGGTGAAGAACAAACTATCGAAGCTGATTATGTATTAGTAACTGTAGGTCGTCGTCCAAATACTGATGAATTAGGCTTAGAAGAATTAGGTCTTAAATTTGGTGAACGTGGATTAATCGAAGTTGATAAACAAAGCCGTACTTCAATCAATAATATCTATGCAATTGGTGATATCGTTCCAGGATTACCTCTTGCTCATAAAGCAAGCTATGAAGCAAAAGTAGCTGCAGAGGCTATTGATGGACAAGCAGCAGAAGTTGATTACATTGGTATGCCTGCAGTATGTTTCACTGAACCAGAATTAGCTCAAGTAGGTTATACTGAAGCTCAAGCGAAAGAAGAAGGTTTATCAATTAAAGCTTCTAAATTCCCTTACGCAGCTAATGGCCGTGCATTATCATTAGATGATACAAATGGTTTCGTTAAATTAATTACACTTAAAGAAGATGACACTTTAATCGGTGCTCAAGTAGTAGGTACTGGTGCTTCAGATATTATTTCTGAATTAGGTTTAGCAATTGAATCAGGTATGAATGCTGAAGATATTGCATTAACTGTACATGCTCACCCAACTTTAGGGGAAATGTCAATGGAAGCAGCTGAAAAAGCAATTGGATATCCAATCCATACAATGTAATTTAACATTCCGTTAAATTAAACTGGTAACATTATTTGTTGCCAGTTTTTTTGTTTTATTATGATAAGTTAATGACGCTTAAATGTGAATATTTATCGTATGAGAGTTTATAATACATAAACTATTTGTCAGCTTAAATCATCTCAGATACACTAATTCTGTATTCTAATTAAACTATAGGAGTGAATTAACTTGGAATATCAATATCCATTAGATTTAGATTGGACAAATGATGAAATGATGGATGTCATTCATTTCTTTAATAAAATTGAGAACTATTATGAATCATCAGTTAAAGCTGAAGAGGTTAAAAAAGCTTATAAAAGTTTCAAACAAATCGTACCTGGTAAAGCAGAAGAGAAGCAACTGTTTAAAGAATTTGAAAAAAGCAGTGGTTATAATAGTTATAAGGTAGTCCAAGAAGTAAATAAAAACCCTGATCAACAAGTGTTTTCTGCCAAGTCTTAAGTAAACATGACTTAACAAAAAGCAAAATGTTGTGAATGTAAAATGTTTGTCTTAAAACAATAAAAAGTATTGATTGTAGAGCTATATTTTGGTATTTTTATTAAGCGTTAAACAAAATGTTTGATAAAAGTAAACTTAATATAGCTTTTTTAGGTGGTTTCATTATGGAAATAGGATATAAACTCAAGAATCTTAGAAAAATTAAAAATTTAACACAAGAAGAATTAGCTGAAAGAACAGATCTTTCAAAAGGATACATATCCCAAATTGAGAGTCAAAATGCATCTCCTAGTATGGAAACATTCTTAAACATACTAGAAGTATTAGGAACATCTGCAAGCGACTTCTTTAAGGAAACAGAACAACAAAAAGTCATTTATAAAAAAGAAGAGCAAATCATTTATGATGAATACGATAGAGGCTATATTTTAAATTGGCTAGTTACTAAATCGAATGAATTTGAAATGGAACCACTTCTATTAACATTGAAACCAGGTGCATCATATAAGACGTTTAACCCTTCAGAATCGGATACGTTTGTTTATTGTTTACAAGGACAAGTGACATTGCAGTTAGGTAATGTTTGTTATCATGCAAATAAAGAAGATGTATTTTATTTTAAAGCAAATGATGATCATCGTCTTTTTAATGAAGGAAAACAGGAAGTGAAAATATTAATTGTTGCAACAGCATCATATTTATAAGGAGTTGTGAATATTGGCACCATTATTATCATTTAAAGGCGTAAGCAAAGGATATGATGACGTTCAAATATTAAATGAAATTGATATAGATATAGAATCAGGTTATTTTTACACATTGCTAGGTCCTTCAGGCTGTGGTAAAACAACCATTTTAAAATTAATCGCTGGCTTTGAATATCCTGATCAAGGAGAAGTAATTTATCAAAATAAACCAATTGGAAAATTACCACCAAACAAACGTAAAGTAAATACAGTTTTTCAAGATTATGCTTTGTTTCCACATCTCAATGTATTTGAAAATATTGCGTACGGGTTGAAATTAAAGAAAATGAATAAAAATGCTATTAAAGAAAAAGTAGATGAAGCACTTAGACTTGTTAAGCTGTCAGGTTATGAAGACCGTAATATTAATGGCATGAGTGGTGGTCAAAAACAACGTGTTGCCATAGCTAGAGCTATTGTTAACGAACCAGAAATTTTATTATTAGATGAGTCACTCTCAGCGCTAGATTTAAAATTAAGAACTGAAATGCAGTATGAATTAAGAGAATTACAATCTCGATTAGGTATTACATTTATTTTTGTTACTCATGATCAAGAAGAAGCACTAGCTTTAAGTGATTATATTTTTGTTATGAAAGATGGTAAAATTCAACAATTTGGAACACCAAATGATATTTATGATGAGCCGGTCAACCGATTCGTGGCTGATTTTATTGGAGAATCAAATATTGTAGAAGGTCGAATGGTAGAAGATTATGTTGTAAATATCTACGGTCAAGATTTTGATTGTGTAGATATGGGTATACCTGCAAATAAAAAAGTAGAAGTTGTCATTCGTCCTGAAGATATTTCATTGATTGAAGCAGATAAAGGTTTGTTCCAAGTAAAAGTAGATTCTATGCTCTTTAGAGGTGTTCATTACGAAATCTGCGTGGTTGATCGAAAGGGATATGAATGGGTTATTCAATCAACACGTAAAGCTGAAGTAGGCAGTGAAGTTGGCCTGTATTTTGAGCCAGAAGCAATTCATATCATGGTACCAGGTGAAACGGAAGAAGAATTTGATAAACGAATTGAAAGTTATGAGGATGTTGAAAATGCGTAATACCAATCGTTTATTGCTTATTCCATATTTGATTTGGATGGTATTATTCATAATTATTCCAGTCGTATTACTTGTTTATTATTCTTTTTTAGACAATCAAGGCCATTTCAGTTTTACTAACTATGAAAATATTTTTACATTGAGTTATGTTAAAATGTTTGCTGATTCTATTATATTTGCTGTGATTATTACGCTTGTCACACTATTGATAAGTTATCCAGCGGCTTATTATATTGCTCAATCTAAATATCAAAATTTACTATTAATGATTATGATTATTCCTACATGGATTAACTTATTATTGAAAACATATGCATTTATTGGTTTGTTAAGTCATGATGGATTAATCAACCAGTTATTTAACATTTTTAATTTATCTCCAATTAATATGCTATTTACTGCAGGCGCATTCATAGTAGTATCAAGTTATATTTATATACCATTTATGATATTACCAATTTTTAATAGTATGAAGGCAATTCCTAATAATTTACTACAAGCATCAAGTGATTTAGGAGCTAATCCTCTAACAACATTTGGTAAAGTGATTATGCCTTTAACGAGGGAAGGTGTCATGACTGGTGTTCAAGTAACTTTTATACCTGCATTATCACTATTCATGATTACACGTTTAATCGCAGGCAATAAGGTGATCAATATTGGGACAGCTATCGAAGAGCAATTTTTAACTATTCAAAATTATGGTATGGGTTCAACAATAGCGTTATTCCTAATCATTTTTATGGCATTTATTTTAATTATGACTAAATCAAAATCTAATCATAGGAAAGGGTGAGTTGTGTGAAGTGGTATGGCAAGCTATATATAGGAATATTAATAGCTATATTATATATACCTATATTCTTTTTAATGGTATATTCGTTTAATTCAGCAGGTAATATGATTCATTTTGAGCATTTCACACTGGAACATTATCAAACCTTATTCCAAAATGATAAATTAATGTCAGTCATATTTAATACAGTCGCCGTCGCATTAATCGCAGCAGCAGTTTCTACATTGATTGGGACATTCGGTGCTATAGCTATATATCACTTAAGACATAAACAGTTTAAATTGACGCTATTAACGCTCAATAATGTGCTAATGGTGTCTTCAGATGTTGTTATTGGTGCATCTTTTTTAATTATGTTTACTGCAATAGGTCATTTTACAGGATTAGGCCTTGGATTTTGGACAGTTTTAGCATCCCAAATCGCATTTTGTATTCCGATTGTTGTTATTGTTGTTTTGCCACAATTATATGAAATGAATGATAGTATGTTGAATGCTGCTAGAGACTTAGGAGCTAATGAATCACAATTATTAAGTAGTGTGGTCATACCGAATATTATGCCTGCTATTATCGGTGGATTCTTTATGGCATTAACTTATTCATTAGATGATTTTACAGTGAGCTTTTTCGTCACTGGTAATGGATTCAGTGTATTATCTGTAGAAGTTTATGCAATGGCTAGAAAAGGTATAAGCATGGAAATTAATGCAATTTCAACCATATTATTCGGTGTTATCGTGATAGGTGTTATGGGTTACTATGCAATTCAACACCTCGTTCAACGTAAAAAGCATCCGAAACGAGGTGTCAATACATGAAACGATTTTTACAATTGATTTTAATTTCAATTATGATAGGTGTTTTATGTTTAGGCGTGAGTCACTGGTTCAAATCGAAAGAAAACACAGATACTAACCAAAAAATTTATGTCTATAATTGGGGAGAATATATCGATCCAAGCCTAATTAAAAAGTTTGAAAAAGAAACAGGTATCCAAGTGGTTTATGAAACATTTGATTCGAATGAAGCTATGGAAACTAAGATTCGTAATGGAGGGACACATTATGATGTCGCTTTTCCAAGTGAATATACAGTACAAAAATTAAAGCGTGCACATTTATTAGAACCTTTAGACCATAAGAAAATACCTAATATTAAAAATTTAGATCCAGATTATATGGATATGTCATATGACCGACATAATCAATATTCATTACCCTATTTCTTTGGAACTGTTGGGATACTATATAATAAGGATAAGTATCCTAATGATTCTTTTAATAGTTGGCAAGATTTGTATAAATCTAAATATAAAAACCAAGTATTATTAGTTGATGGGGCACGTGAAATTTTAGGTTTAGGCCTTAATAAATTAGGCTATAGTTTGAATGATAAAAATCCACAACATATCAAAAAAGCGGAATCTGATTTACATCATTTAGCGCCACAAGTTAGAGGTGTTGTAGGTGATGAAATCACAATGATGCTTGAACAAAATGAAGGAAGTATTGCAGTTGTATGGAGTGGCGTCGCTGCGCCATTAGTTCAAGATAGTGACAAATATAATTATGTTATTCCAAAAGAAGGATCAAATTTATGGTTTGATAATATGGTAATACCTAAAACTGCACAAAATAAAGAAGGCGCATATCGCTTTATGAATTTTCTTTTAGATGAAAAAAACAATAAGCAGAATACTGAATGGGTTGGTTATGCTACACCAAATAAAGAAGCAAGAAAGATGTTACCTAAGGATATTAGAAATGATCATAGATTTTATCCTACTAAAAAAGAGCAACAGCGATTGGAAGTATATCAAGATTTAGGCCAAGAAACGTTAAGTGAATATAACGAAAGTTTTTTAAATTTTAAAATGTCGTTAAAGTAAAATGAAAATGGTAGTTATTTTTTGTTATATTCGATATAATAACTTGATAAGTAAAGTAAGGAGTTGTAACGAATGACAGGAGAGCAATATACTCAAATTAAACGTCCAGTCAGTCGACTAACAGAAAAGGTTTTAGGGTGGCTTAGTTGGGTATTCTTATTAATTTTGACAATCGTCACGATGTTTATAGCTTTAGTGTCATTTAGTAATGATACATCTATTGCTAACTTAGAGAATACATTAAATAATAATGATCTTATTCAACAAGTATTAGCAAATAATAGCTTAAGCACTACACAATTTGTGATATGGTTACAAAATGGTGTTTGGGCAATTATAGTGTATTTCATCGTTTGTTTGTTAATTTCGTTTTTAGCTTTAATTTCTATGAACATTAGAATTTTATCTGGTTTCTTATTCTTGTTATCAGCAATTATTACGATACCTTTAGTATTACTTGTAGTAACATTAATCATTCCAATTTTATTCTTTATCATTGCTATTATGATGTTTGTTAGAAAGAATAAAGTTGAAACCGTACCAAACTATTATAACGGTGGTTATGGTTATCAACCATATGAAGAAATGCCAGAACAAGAAGCTTATACGCATCATAATGAAACTGAAAATGAACCAGTTGAAGAACCACAACAACGTAGACGTCCGTCACGTCGTAGTATGGAACGAAAAGAACAAGCGTATGATACAACAACAGGCTCAGCAAATCAAATCCAAGACGAACAAGAATCATATGATGATAAATATGAACAGTTTCCTAAACGTGCTGTAGAAAGTGAATATCGTTCAGATGATAATGAACAAGATGAAGAACCAACTTTATTATCTCGCCAAGCGAAATATAACAAAAAGTCACGTTCAGATAAGGATTCTACAGATAATCAAGATGTATATAATGAACAAAATGATGAAGAACCATCTCATCAATATTTTGAAGAACCTCAAGTTGATCCTAAAGAGCTAAAAGCGCAACGAAAACGAGAAAAAGCTGAAATTCGTGCTAAGAAAAAAGAAAAGCGTAAAGCATATAATCAACGTATGAAAGAAAAACGTAAGAATCAGCCAAGTGCAGTTAATCAAAGAAGAATGAATTATGAAGAACGTCGTCAAATGTTTGGTGATACGGAAAAAGATATGAGAGATCAAGTGAAACAAGATCATCAAAAAATTGACGAAGATGACAAAAAGAAATAATGAATGACAATACCAAAAGTGATACTTAGCGTTCACTTTTGGTATTTTTTTGTTATTCATATATTTTTAACGTATTGAATAGCATGTAAAGATAGTTTTTAGTATGATTAATGTAAGAGTTAAAGGAGGTACTGTAATGAAGAGAAAAACAGAATTGACATTAGCATGGATAGCCAATGGTTTAAGTAGTTTATATTTACTGTTTGTAATAATAGGTTATTTTGCAATGAAATCAGGGAGCGGTGCATCTCAAAATAAGGAAATGGTTAATCAAGTAATGGGCAATAATCAAGAGATGTCGATGGAAATGCTTACTACATCAATTGCCTTATCTATGGGTGTGCTTGCATTTTCTACTATTTTAGGTATCGTTGGTGCATTAACAGTGAAAGGTAGACATAAATTGGGGGCCAGTTTATTAATTGCAGCAGCGGTGGTCGGTATTATGGCAACGAATATCATTGCTATGATTTTATGGTTCATTGCAGGTATTATGCTATTAACGAAATCTAATCAACAGAGACCTAAAAGAGACCATTCTGTAAATAATCATCAAGAAGATTTTTCTAAAAGAGATGATTGGGATCCTGAAAAAGAATTAAAAGAACATCAACAAAAGGATAAACCATATACGTATTAATTCATCTTTGTTCATCAAATGATAGCTATATATTAGAAAAGCGGTTGAAATGTTAATTCATTTCAACCGCATTTTTATTTTTACAATTCTTGGAATGTCTGGATAATGAGATAGACATTTAGAATACTTAGAATAATGATGAGTGACCATGAAATAATATTAATCCATGTTTTATTAATAAATGGTCCCATTAACTTTTTATTACTTGTAGCTAATTGTAGTGGTATTAAAGTAAAAGGTAACGCTATACTTAAAAATACTTGTGAGAATACTAATAATTGTTCAATTTTCTCGGCATTACCATTAAAAATGATTAAACAAATAATAACAGGAATTACAGCTAAAGAACGTGTGATCAGTCGACGAAGCCAATTAGGAATACGTAATCTCAAGAAACCTTCCATTACAATCTGACCTGCCAACGTACCAGTAATTGTTGAATTTTGTCCAGATGCAAGTAAAGCAACTGCAAATAAGGTACTCATGATACCACCTAATGTTGCACCTAATAAGGGTTGCGTTTTTAAAGCATGGTATAAATCATAAAATCCACCTAATTCATCTGTGTTAGTTCCGAAGAATAGTGCTGCACCCAATGTTAATAACAAGCAATTGACTACAAATGCAATAGATAATTGGATATTGGAGTCAATCGTTGCATATTTAATTGCTTGTGCTTTATCTTCATTATTATTTCTGTCATATTTCCGTGATTGAACAATAGATGAATGTAAATATAGATTGTGTGGCATAATCGTTGCCCCTACAATACCTAAAGCAATATATAAGATACCTTGGTTGGTAATGATTTCAGTGTGTGGTACAAAGCCATTTAATAAATTCAATACGTTTGGTGAAGAAATGTAAACTTCAAAGGTAAATATGGCTAAAACAGTAAATATAAGCGTACCTACTATGGCTTCTATTTTTCTAAATCCGAATTTCATAATAAATAATAATAAAAATACATCACATACTGTAATTAAAGCTCCAACGATCAATGGAATATTAAAGAGTAAATTAAGTGAAATTGCACTACCAATCACTTCAGCAATATCTGTAGCAATGATAGCTAATTCTGCGATAATCCAGAAAATAATCGCAATAGGTTTAGATAAAAAATGGCGCGTCATTTGAGCTAAATCTTTACCCGTTGCGATACCCAATCTTACTGTCATACTTTGCAATAACATAGCAGCTAAACTAGAAATTAATATTACAAATAAGAGGGTGTATCCAAATTGTGCGCCACCTTGCATTGAAGTTATCCAGTTACCCGGATCCATATATCCCACGGCTACTAATAATCCAGGTCCTAAGAAAGCCAAAAGTTTTTGACTTGCATTACTTTTATAATCAAAATCAATCGTATTATTAATTTCGTCTAAGCTTTTTTGGTCTTCTTGGTCGACTGATTGCTTATTCATAAACAAAACTCACCTCTAACTTAAAATATATTGATATATTAACCTAATGTTATTTTTAGGTCAACCTAAAAATATTTTACAAAACAAAAAAACCTGGACATGAGTGAATGTCACAGGTTCAAGTATCGTGAAAGTTTTTTGAATTAAGCAGAATAGAATTTTAAGAATTGATCAAATGTTTCTTCAACAAATTGAATAAAAGCTTTATCAGTTTTTAATCTTTGATCATCTGGTGTAATAGATCTAGCTACGAAGAATTCACCTTTTTTAACATTTTTGACACGATCAATGGCTTCGTGTAATTGCTCATCAGTACAGTCTTTAATTAACGTTTTTTCAGGCTTCATATGATCAAGACAGATGCTGTAATCTGACGGTAGGTTTCTTAACGTATCAAAATGTTTATCAAATAATTTAACACGTTCAGCCTTATTTTTTGCTTCGTGCATGACACCAAACATTATAAATAATTGGTCTCTAAATAAGCCGATTTGGAAATGAGGTAACATTTTGTAGCCGCGTTTATTTGGAGCAAATGCAACCCACGTATCTTTAGGTGGATTGACACTTCTTCTAGCGTGTTTTGCCACGTGAGGATAAAATGTTTCGCCTGTTTGAGTTGTAAAGTATTCAGTGAAATAATCTCCTAATTGATGCAATTGCGGTCTAACGTGCTCATTAAGTGCTTCCATTCTAGCATCTAGTCCATCCACATCAAAGGCTTTAAAATTTTGAGGTGAAAATGTGTATTTAGTCATGATTTGCCTCCTAGGATTATGATTAAAATTATTGTAGCATAATAAAGCATTAAAATTCTAAATTGCAGTTTCAAAAGGATGCATAAATTGTTAAAAATAGGGGAGCCTATAAATATAAAATCAAGACCATAATCATGTATAATATAGATAAATAGGAGATGATACCATGGCACTTTACGATTTTGCAAAAGGATTAGTATTAGAAGCGGGTAATAAAGTACGCTTAATGATGAAAGATGAATTAAATATTGAAACTAAATCCAATCCTAATGACTTAGTGACAAATGTAGATAAAGCAACTGAAGATTATATTTATGATATGATACATCAAAATTATCCAGAGCATAAAGTGATTGGTGAAGAAGGTCATGGTCATGACTTGATTGATACGTCTGGTGTCGTTTGGGTGGTTGATCCGATAGATGGCACATTAAACTTTGTTCATCAACAAGAAAACTTCGCTATTTCAATCGGGATTTATCACGAAGGCAAACCATATGCAGGATTTGTTTACGATGTTATGAGAGACATTTTGTATCATACCAAAGTGGGTGAAGGTGCATTTGAAAATAACCATGCTTTAGAACCTTTAAAAGATACGCAACTAAAAACAAGTATTATTGGCATTAATCCTAATTGGTTAACTAAACCTATTATGGGACCTATTTTTGCACCAATAGTGAATGATGCACGTAGTGCAAGAGCTTATGGTAGTGCAGCATTAGAAATTGTAAGTGTAGCTAAAGGACAATTAGCTGCATATTTAACGCCAAGATTACAACCATGGGATTATGCCGGTGGTTTAATGATACTCAACGAAGTTGGTGGAAAGGGCACTAATTTACTTGGTGAAACACTAACTATGACTCGTCCCAATTCTATTATCATGGCTAATCCATTATTACACGATGAAATAATGAGTGAGTATTTAAAAAATCATGAAGATACTTTAAGAATGCATCATCAAAAACGTTTTGGAAATTAAAATAATAAAAAGACAAAGCTTGGGACTTCACATCATGTTCCAGGCTTTGTCTTTTGTAAAAATTAAATAAAATTCTTTGTAAGCATACTTAATCTTAATTGAAGAAAGTAGTTGTTACGGTTCGATAATGCTCAGATCAAATATGGTTATGTCTTAAATGTCTAATCATATTGATGAATATTCATTTGATTTACCAAGAGACAGGCGCATTAAGCAATAAAACTTAAAATCAAATTACCAATAACATTGGATTTTAAACAAAGTTTTATTTTATTAATATTGGGTTATATCATCTATAACCAGTCATTTTCGCGATATTTCTTTTTCACTGTGAAACCGACACCAAATGTTGCAACGAGTAATATAAATGTTAAAATCATCATTGGAACATTTGCTGCACCAATACTAAAGCTAAATAGCAATAAAAAGATTAAAGCTAAAATTGAGAATATCCAGAAAATGCCTTTAGATTTTTTTTGTTGCATCCCATACCCCACCTTTTACTTATTTTTTCTCTAATCTATGATATAATAAAAAAGTTGTAATTAAAAGTGGGAGTTTACTTAAGAAAGGAAATTTATAATATGACGAATATAAGAGAAGATGTACGTAATATAGCTATTATTGCGCACGTTGACCATGGTAAAACGACGTTAGTTGATGAATTATTAAAGCAATCAGGAATTTTTAGAGAGAACGAACATGTTGACGATCGTGCTATGGACTCTAATGACTTAGAAAGAGAACGTGGTATTACAATTCTTGCGAAAAATACTGCGGTTGACTATAAAGGTACACGAATTAATATACTAGATACACCTGGACATGCTGACTTCGGTGGCGAAGTTGAACGTATCATGAAAATGGTTGATGGGGTTGTATTAGTAGTCGATGCGTATGAAGGTACAATGCCTCAAACACGTTTCGTACTTAAAAAAGCATTAGAACAAAATTTAAAACCAGTGGTAGTAGTAAATAAAATTGACAAACCATCTGCAAGACCAGAAGGTGTCGTAGATGAAGTATTAGATTTATTTATCGAATTAGAAGCTAATGATGAACAACTTGATTTCCCAGTTGTATATGCTTCAGCTGTTAATGGAACTGCAAGTTTAAATTCAGAACAACAAGATGAAAACATGCAATCATTATATGAAACTATTATCGATTACGTACCAGCACCAGTTGATAATAGTGATGAACCATTACAATTCCAAGTAGCATTATTAGATTATAATGACTATGTAGGACGTATTGGTGTAGGACGTGTATTCAGAGGGAAAATGCGTGTAGGTGATAATGTATCTCTAATTAAATTAGATGGTAGCGTTAAAAACTTCCGTGTAACCAAAATATTTGGTTATTTCGGTTTAAAACGTGAAGAAATTGAAGAAGCACAAGCGGGTGACTTAATCGCGGTTTCTGGTATGGAAGATATCAACGTAGGTGAAACAGTAACACCGCATGATCATCAAGATGCTTTACCAGTATTACGTATTGATGAACCAACACTTGAAATGACGTTTAGAGTTAACAATTCACCTTTTGCAGGTCGTGAAGGTGATTTCGTTACAGCACGTCAAATCCAAGAACGTCTAGATCAACAACTTGAAACAGACGTATCATTAAAAGTTACACCAACAGACTCACCAGATGCGTGGGTAGTTGCTGGACGTGGTGAATTACATTTATCAATTTTAATTGAAAATATGCGTCGTGAAGGTTACGAACTTCAAGTATCTAAACCACAAGTTATCATTAGAGAAATTGATGGCGTTATGTGTGAACCATTTGAAAGAGTTCAATGTGAAGTGCCTCAAGAAAACTCTGGTGCTGTTATTGAATCTTTAGGTGCACGTAAAGGTGAAATGTTAGATATGATGACAACTGATAATGGTCTTACTCGTCTTATCTTTATGGTACCAGCACGCGGTATGATTGGTTATACTACAGAATTTATGTCAATGACACGTGGTTATGGTATTATCAACCATACATTTGAAGAATTCAGACCTCGTATTAAAGCTAAAATTGGTGGCAGAAGAAACGGTGCATTAATTTCAATGGATCAAGGTTCTGCTAGTACGTATGCGATTTTAGGTTTAGAAGACCGTGGCGTTAACTTCATGGAGCCAGGTACAGAAGTTTATGAAGGTATGATTGTTGGTGAACATAATCGTGAAAATGACTTAACAGTTAATATCACTAAAACAAAACACCAAACTAACGTACGTTCTGCTACGAAAGATCAAACACAAACTATGAATCGTCCTCGTGTATTAACACTTGAAGAAGCGTTACAATTTATCAATGATGATGAATTAGTAGAGGTAACACCTGAAAGTATTCGTTTAAGAAAGAAATTATTAAACAAATCAGTGCGTGAAAAAGAAGCTAAACGTGTTAAACAAATGATGTCAGAGGACGAATAATCATCGTCTGCTACATCCTTAAATATGAGTAGTTAAAAACCACTTGATTATTGATGTTCTTCAATAATCAAGTGGTTTTCTTTTGTATATTTAGATTTTTTAATCTTATACAATTACATATAAAACGAATCAGAATAAATCATCTACTCATAAAAAACGCATGATTACATGTCTAAAAAAACGATGCAATCATACACTAGTTAATTATTCATTTTCTTTTTTATCAATATGCGTTGCAAATGGTTGAGGCTGTTTAGGTGTATCTAAACGGCTTTTACAATCATCACACATAAATGTACGAATAGGATTGTTTCTAAGTCGCTTTGCTTCTACAGTGTTTTCATCAATATGTACTGTAGTATCACAAATGATACATTTGACTGGAACCAATTATATCACCTCAATATATTTTACATACTTAAATTCGTAACTATAACCTTTTTCAGTATCATATACAAAACTATCTACAGAATTATCGTCATATAGACGTTTACCATCCTTAGCAAATTGGAAGAATAAATATGGTAATAAATCTAATGGAACTTCAATAGCATCTTCTTCATTAAATAATTTAATAGCAGTTGCATTAGATTGTGGTTCTGCAGTTTTAAAGAAAGGTGTCATATTAATCACAAATGAACCTTCTAATACAGAACGCTTTTTATATTTAATTTCAGAGTTTAATGTTGGTGGATTTGTTTGACCTTCTAAGATAGCGCGATTCCATTCGCGATTATCTTCGAACTGAATTGGTTTAGTACCATCGAAAACGCCTTTTTCTAAGTCTTCGATACTTACCTTTCTATCATCAAAAATCCATGTTGTACTATCTAATGTGATGGGGAAATTTACCGCACCTTTTATTTGAATCATCTTGCCCACTCCCTAAATTTTTATCTTATATTATTTTATCATAAAATACGTTATACTTAATTTAAAGATACTTGCTTTTTAACATTCAGTAAGATAAAATTTTATATATTGAAGATATTTAATGAAATGATAGGGGGAGTGTGTGTCATGGCTAATCAGTCGAAATTAAATAATGCGGCTTATGACCAACTGAACAAAGATGCAGATAGAATATTACATCTTATTAAAGTTCAAATGGACAATTTAACAGTACCTTCTTGTCCACTATACGAAGAAGTTTTAGATACACAAATGTTCGGTCTTCAAAAAGAAGTAGATTTTGCTGTACAACTCGGGCTAGTTGAGAAAGAAGACGGCAAAAATCTTATGTTAAGACTTGAAAAAGAACTTTCAAAACTACACGAAGCATTTACAAACGTTTAATTTTTATATAAATTTGATATGTTTATATTTTGTTATTGATGTTACTAGAATCATTTTAATACATTTTTAACAACACTTTCATGCTAATATGAAATGTGGAATCGCAACTTGCACATTGTAAAAATGGTGGCTGAGACAGTATCATAATTGATATTTTCTCAGTCATTTTTATCTTTTTTGATTAATTGTTATGTTTATATTTGTTTTGTGATACATAGGAAGTTTATAATAAAAAGGATAGGTTTTAGAGTCATAGATGATTTATATTAAAACTCTTAATCTCAACTCTCAAAAAATTTGAATTGGATGTACAAGTATATGAAAAATTTTAAAAATATAATGCGATATATTGGAAAAACATCTAAATTTATCGATTATCCATTGTTGGTCACATACGTCATCCTATGTTTAATTGGTTTAGTTATGGTTTATAGTGCCAGTATGGTTGCTGCTACGAAAGGTACTTTAACAGGTGGCGCTGAAGTATCAGGCACCTACTTCTATACAAGACAGTTGCTATATGTCATTATGAGCTTTGCTATTGTCTTTTTTATGGCATTTATCATGAATGTAAAGGTCTTGAAACAACCCAAAGTCCAAAAATGGATGATGATAGGTATATTTGTTTTACTATTAATTACGCTAGTCATTGGTAAAAATATTAACGGTTCTAAAAGTTGGATCAACTTAGGATTTATGAACCTACAAGCATCCGAATTACTTAAAATTGCTATTATATTATATTTACCATTTATGATAGAAAAGAAAATGCCAGCAGTGCGTAATAAAATAAAATTAATTTCAGCACCTATTATTTTAGTAGCCAGTTGTGTCGCTTTAGTCTTTTTACAAAAGGACGTAGGGCAAACGCTATTAATATTAATCATATTCTTTTCCATCATTTTTTATGCAGGCATAGGTGTACATAATATTTTGAAATACGGTATTATGGTTGCTATAGCAGGAATTTTGATTTCAATATTAGTTCTGATTGCAGGCTTATTACCAAGTTATCTTGAAGCAAGGTTTAGTACTTTAACCAATCCGTTTAGTGCTGAATCAGGAACAGGTTATCATATATCGAATTCACTTATGGCAATAGGTAATGGTGGTCTGTTTGGTAGAGGTTTAGGAAATAGTATTATGAAATTAGGTTATTTACCTGAACCACACACTGACTTCATTTTTGCGGTAATCTGTGAAGAATTAGGTTTAGTAGGCGGTTTGTTTGTCATTATACTAGAATTTTTCATTGTTTATCGTGCGTTCCAGCTTGCAAATAAAACAAACTCATATTTTTATAAATTGGTTTGTGTAGGTATCGCAAGTTATATTGGTAGTCAGACATTTGTTAACTTAGGTGGTATTTCAGCAACAATTCCATTAACAGGTGTCCCTTTACCATTTATAAGTTTTGGTGGGTCTGCCATGATTAGTTTAAGTATAGCAATGGGATTATTACTTATTACTGCTAAACAGATCAAAATGGATGAAAGAAGAGCAAAACAACATAAAGTCGATATTAGACGACGTTATCAATAGTTATTAAGCTAATCTCACTTTAGAAAAATCTTTAAATTAGATTTTTCTAAAGTTATAGAGATTAGCTTTTTTTAATATAAATATTTATTAATCATTAAAGTTTTAACTGGAAATATGATTGATGCGATGATAATATAAAGTTATTGTTAATGATAAGTTTATATGAATTTTAGGTTTGGTTTAGCTTTATATCAAGGATGTTTATCTTATGTGACATATAAATTAAAGAATTATGACTAATATGTAATAACTATAGAAAAAGAGAACTATATGAGATAAAATCTTTATATCTAATTAGTAAGAAAATTCCGAAAATTTAACAGGGGTGTGATCACTTTTGAAACATATTAAAAAGTTATTAGTAGCCAATCGTGGGGAAATCGCTATCAGAATTTTTAGGGCTGCTGCAGAATTAAATATTAATACGGTAGCCATTTACTCTAATGAAGATAAATCATCTTTACATAGATATAAAGCTGATGAGTCCTATTTAGTTGGTAGTGATTTAGGGCCAGCTGAAAGTTACTTAAATATTGAACGCATTATCGAAGTAGCTAAAAGAGCAAATGTAGATGCGATCCACCCAGGTTATGGATTTTTAAGTGAAAATGAACAATTTGCCCGCAGATGTGCAGAAGAGGGGATCAAATTTATTGGGCCACATCTAGAACATTTGGATATGTTTGGGGATAAAGTTAAAGCTAGAGCAACTGCACTTAAAGCTAACTTACCAGTTATACCTGGTACAGATGGACCTATAGAAAGTTATGAGGCTGCACAATCATTCGCTAACGAAGCAGGTTATCCACTGATGATTAAAGCAACAAGTGGCGGTGGTGGTAAAGGTATGCGTATTGTTCATGAAGAAAGTGAACTTGAAGATGCTTTCCATCGTGCTAAATCTGAAGCAGAAAAATCATTTGGTAATAGTGAAATATATATAGAACGTTACATTGACAACCCTAAACATATTGAAGTCCAAGTTATAGGTGATGAATATGGTAATTTAGTACATCTATATGAACGTGATTGTTCAGTTCAACGTCGTCATCAAAAAGTAGTCGAAGTAGCACCATCTGTAGGATTGCCGGAATCTTTAAGAGAGAAAATATGTGATGCTGCTATTCAATTGATGTCTCATATTCAATATGTAAATGCAGGAACAGTCGAATTTTTAGTATCTGGCAATGAATTCTTTTTTATTGAAGTCAATCCACGTGTACAAGTGGAACATACAATCACTGAGATGATAACAGGTATTGATATCGTTAAAACACAAATTCTCGTTGCTGACGGAGCAGAACTATTTAGTGAAGAAGTAGGTATGCCAAAGCAAGAAGATATTCAGACGTTAGGTTACGCTATTCAGTGTCGTATCACAACTGAAGATCCACTCAATGATTTTATGCCTGATTCTGGCACAATCATAGCATATCGTTCTAGTGGCGGTTTTGGTGTACGTTTAGATGCTGGTGATGGCTTCCAAGGCGCAGAAATATCGCCATATTATGATTCTTTATTAGTGAAATTATCTACGCATGCTATGTCATTCAAACAAGCTGAAGAAAAGATGGAACGCTCATTAAGAGAAATGCGCATTCGAGGTGTGAAAACAAATATACCATTCTTAATCAATGTGATGAGAAATGAACAGTTTAGAAGTGGTGATTATACTACTAAATTTATAGAAGAAACACCTGACTTATTTAACATACAACCAACATTAGATAGAGGTACAAAAACATTAGAATATATAGGAAATGTAACTATTAATGGGTTCCCTAATGTTGAGCAACGACCTAAACCACTTTATGAAGTTGCATCTATTCCAAAAGTATCACAAAAGAAAATAGCTACATTTTCGGGAACGAAACAGTTATTAGATCAACAAGGACCTAAAGGTGTGGCAAATTGGGTGCGTGAACAAGAAGATGTATTGATGACAGATACTACATTTAGAGATGCCCATCAATCTTTATTAGCAACGCGTGTACGTACTAAAGATATGTTAAATATTGCGTCTAAAACAGCAGAAGTATTTAAAAATAATTTCTCACTAGAAATGTGGGGCGGTGCAACGTTTGATGTAGCTTATAATTTCTTAAAAGAAAATCCATGGGAACGCCTTGAAAGATTGCGTCAAGCAATACCGAATGTACTGTTTCAAATGTTGTTACGTGCTTCTAATGCGGTAGGATATAAGAATTACCCAGATAATGTTATTCAAAAATTTGTGAAAGAAAGTGCAGAAGCTGGTATTGATGTATTTAGAATATTTGATTCTTTAAACTGGGTTGATCAAATGAAAGTAGCGAATGAAGCGGTTCAAGAAGCTGGAAAGATTTCAGAAGGTACTATTTGTTATACAGGAGATATCTTAAATCCAGAAAGATCTAACATTTACACTTTGGACTACTATGTGAAATTAGCTAAAGAATTAGAAAGAGAAGGTTTCCATATCTTAGCGATTAAAGATATGGCCGGTTTACTGAAACCTAAAGCAGCATATGAACTGATTGGCCATTTACGAACTGCAATCGATATGCCTATACATCTTCATACTCATGATACAAGTGGGAATGGTTTATTAACGTATATGCAAGCTATTGACGCAGGTGTAGATATTATAGATACAGCTGTAGCATCAATGAGTGGTTTAACAAGTCAACCGAGTGCGAATTCACTATATTATGCATTAAATGGATTCCCACGTCATTTAAGAACTGAAATTGACGGACTGGAAGAAATTAGTCATTACTGGTCAACAGTGCGTCCTTATTATGTTGATTTTGAAAGTGATATCAAATCTCCGAATACTGAAATTTATCAACATGAGATGCCAGGAGGACAATATTCTAATTTAGGTCAACAAGCTAAAAGTCTTGGTTTAGGAGAACGCTTCGATGAAGTTAAAGATATGTATCGTCGTGTGAATTTCTTATTTGGTGATATTGTCAAAGTAACTCCATCTTCGAAAGTAGTAGGAGATATGGCATTATTTATGGTTCAAAATGATTTAAATGAAGACGATGTTATTAATCAAGGGCATAAACTAGATTTCCCAGAATCTGTGGTTTCGTTCTTTAAAGGTGAAATCGGTCAACCTGTCAACGGATTTAATGAACAACTTCAAAAAGTAATTTTAAAAGGACAGACATCATTAGAAAATAGACCTGGTGAATATTTAGAACCTGTCGATTTCGAAGCAGTAAAACAAGAATTAGCTTCAATTCAAAATACTGAAGTAACTGAGCAAGATATTATTAGTTACGTCTTATATCCAAAGGTATACAAACAATTTATTGCAACAAAAGAGCAATTTGGAGATTTATCTTTATTAGATACACCAACATTCTTGTTTGGTATGAGAAATGGTGAAACAGTTGAAATAGAAATTGATACAGGTAAACGACTCATTATTAAGTTAGAAACAATTAGTGAACCAGATGAAAATGGTCAAAGAACCATTTATTTCTCAATGAATGGACAAGCAAGACGTATATATATTAAAGATGAAAATGTTAAAGCGAATGTAAATGTAAAACCAAAAGCAGATAAAACGAATCCTTGTCACATTGGTGCACAAATGCCAGGTTCAGTGACTGAGGTGAAAGTAGCGGTTGGCGATAAAGTAAAAGCAAATCAAGCTTTACTTATCACTGAAGCGATGAAAATGGAAACAACTGTTCAAGCACCGTTTGATGGAATGATTAAACGGATTACTGTAGCAAGTGGAGATGCGATTGCAACAGGTGATTTATTAATAGAAATTGAAAAATCAACAGATTAATTTAAAAAGCCGCAACATTCAATTAAATATGATGAATGTTGCGGCTTAATATTATGATTTGTTTTTTAAACTTCTTGTAGTTCGTAACATTAATAAAATGAAATAGGCAATCATACCGAATAAATAAGTAATAAACAAAGCATGTAGTAATGCAATGAACAAATTAACATTTGTAATGACTGATAATGCACCAGTGACTACTTGTAAAATAACTAAAATAAATGCCGCAGTGTAACCGTATCTGATTGTACGATTATCAGCATAATTTTTCACGGCATGAATAAATGTGAACATGATCCACATGAATGTAATAAATGCCATCCCTCTGTGTGCGAACTGTACCCAGTCATGTACGTTGTGTGGGACAATATCATCAAAAGGTACTGGCCATGCACCATAAGCTAAACTAGATTTAGTATGTCTCACTAGTGCGCCTGTGTATATTGTTAGGTAAACAATAATTGCCATTAACCAAGTTAATGTACGGAGAGGCTTTTTAATCATTACTTCATCGGCTTCATATTTTTGGTCAATTGAGAAGACGATAAGCGTTATTAAGAATACAGATGAGAAACTCACAAGTGATATACCGAAGTGTAATGCTAATACGTATGCATTTTGTTGCCAAATAACTGCTGCAGCACCAATTAAAGCTTGTAGTAATAAGAACCCTACACTGATAATAGATAATGGTTTAATCTCTTTAATATACCCGATATGTTTCCATGCAGTTATAACTAGCCAGAATACCACGATTAGTGACAATGCTGATACAGCTCTGTGGCTCAATTCAATAATAGTTTGAATTGGTAAGTTCTGTGGTAGAAATGCCCCATTACATAATGGCCAGGAGGAACCACAACCATCTTCAGAACCAGTTTTAGTGACGAGTGCACCACCTAATTGTACAAATGTCATGATAATTGTTGCTAAGACACTTAACCATTTAAGGTTTTCTTTTCTAAACAATGATAAACACCCCATCATTAAAATAAAGTACTTTATCTAATCTCGTATATCATGTTAGACAATTCCTTTAAATTAACGTATATATTTTTCTTTTACATTATATTAATGATACCATTTTTAAATGCGTTACAAAATCAACTATTTAGAATGTCGTTAAAGTGTCACAATTTAATTTTTTAAAACCTAGTCTTTTATAACTATTTGCTATATCATTATATTATATGAAAAAGTTCAAGGAGGGGAATTATGAACAAAGAACAAACTTTGTCACAAGATACGGGCCGTGTGACATTCAAAGAGTTACAACAGATTATTAAGATGGGCCTTGTTCAAGGGAATTTGATTCCTGCATTTGCCGGGGCTTGGTTGGCTGTTGTAATGACAAACCATTCCTTCCTATCGTCTATACCTCAAATTTTATTAATGATTATAGGTTCTACATTTATAATGGGCGGTGCATGTGCACTTAATAACTATTACGACCAAGATATTGATCAAATCATGCCTAGTAAACAAAATAGACCCACTGTAAATGATAGAATTTCAAATAAACACTTATTAATTTTAAGCTTTGGTATGATGTTAGTAGGTGAGGCATGTTTATTTATACTCAATATTCCATCAGGTGTATTAGGATTAATTGGTATCGTAGGATACGTTTCTTATTATTCGATTTGGTCGAAACGACACACAACTTGGAATACTGTCGTAGGTAGCTTTCCTGGTGCAGTACCACCATTAATTGGTTGGGTAGCTATTGATGGTTCTATCAGTGTTGCAGCAATCGCATTATTTTTAGTAGTATTTTGTTGGCAACCTATTCATTTCTACGCTTTAGCGATTAAACGAAGTGATGAATATTCATTAGCAAATATTCCAATGTTACCATCTGTTAAAGGATTCAATAGAACACGCATAAGCATGTTCATTTGGTTAGTATTATTATTACCAATTCCATTCATGTTATCTAGTTTAGGCACTACATTTATTGTTTTAGCTACATTATTAAATTTAGGTTGGATGGCATTAGGTTTGACATCATTCAAACGTAATAGTGATCAAACTAAATGGGCGACAACTATGTTTATCTATTCATTAAACTATTTAGTTGTATTCTTTGTACTGGTTGTAGTCGTATCACTTATTAAAATGATATAAATATAAAATTAAGTAAGGATGAAACATATGAACGTACCTATATTACCGACACTAAGTACCTCTTGTATTGTTATTAGTGCGATATTAGTTGCCATTGGTTGGAGACTTATTTGGAAAAAACAAATTGATAAGCATAAAAAAGTAATGTTATGGGCAGCTGTATTCGCAGCTACATTCTTTATTATTTATGCTAGTCGTACAATTTTTATAGGAAACACTGCATTTGGTGGTCCAGATAGTATTAAAATTTACTATACGATTTTCTTAGTATTTCATATTAACCTAGCAACAATTGGTGGGGTATTAGGCTTAATACAAATTTTCACGGCCTTCAAAGATAAATTTAATATCCATAGAAAAGTTGGACCTATTGCTTCAATTATTTGGTTCTTTACCGCTATTACTGGTGTAGCAGTATATTTACTTTTATACATCTTATATCCAGGTGGCGAAACAACTTCATTAATTAAAGCAACTTTAGGTTTATAATTTAATAATTTATATGTACTGATAAAACTTAATTGTAGGTTTTATCAGTTTTTTAATATGTTTAAGTCTGTAATTCATATTACAAACTTAAATAGGTAAAAATGTTTATAATGAAATCTATGATAAAAATAGACTTATCTTGATTATGAAATATATATTTATGTACAATAATAATAATTCTATTGAGGTGGGTGAAAAATGAAAAAATTAGTAATACGAATATTAGGTGTAGTCTTTTTAGTTTCTTTTCTAATCTATTTATTTTACTCACCACGTTTAAAGTTTGATGTATTAGAAAATCCTAATAAAAATCATAAAACTGAGCGAACTGAACAGTTTAAAAATACTAATAAAGATATTGAAAATCCAAAGCCTAAAAAAGGTGTGGGGACTTGGATTGGTAAAGATATCGATCTACTTACTAAAAAATATGGGCAAGCAAATCGTACATATCCTGTTAGTGATGATTATAAAAATTATGTGTTTAAGAAGAAAAATCAATATTACATTGTTAGCGTTAAAGATCATCAAATTAAATCCGTATATGCTACAGGCAAAGATGTAAATATGAGTCCCTTACATATAGGTGAAGAAAATTCTAAAATATATGAAAATACTAGCATTAATCCTGAACCAACCATTAAATCTAAGGGCAAGGTTTATGAGTTCGAATTGTCTGATGAAGACTTAAAAACGCAAACATTAATTAAATACGGCAATGTGTATGCGCAAGTGTATTCTGATCAACAAACTAACAAGATTATGGCAATTCGCTTTTTAGATAAAGATGCATTAGCTTCATTACAACCATACAAAACCAATGAATCTAAATCCTCATCTAACATCAAACATAAAGAATTACCATATGAACAAAACCCAAATCAGTTGATGACACTCTATGAAGTAACAAATGAAATGAGAAAGTTAAAAGGGTTAAAGACGTTAAAAGTAAATAATGATATTGCACACATAGCCTCTATTAATTTGTTTGATGCGACGAAGAGTGGTTATGATTCAGTTGAATTTACTGAAAATGCATTGAAACAGCAATTAGATGAACGAGATATTAGTTATACTTCTACAAGTCAAAATGTGGGTTATAACTTTGATGATGTTCCAACGTTAATTCATAGTTGGATGAATTCGGATATTCATCGTTCAAGAATGTTAAATACAAAGTATGATGAAATGGGTGGAGAAGTGATGAAAGATTATTATTCATTAATTTTCTTAGAAAAATAAGAAAGGGGAAGATGATAAATGATAAATGAAGAAACATTGTCTATTTTAGACGATATCGAAGCCTTGTCTGATATGATTGTAGATTCTGCAACTTATCATGACTATATCGAAGCAAAGGAATTATTATATCAAGATGATGAAGCACACTTATTATACTCAGCGTTTTTAAAGTCTAAAGATAAATATGACGATGTCATGCGTTTTGGTAGATATCATCCGGATTATAAAACAATAATGATGGAAACACGTCAACGTAAAAGAGCATATGAAATGTTACCAGTGGTTATGGACTATAAATCTAAAGAAGTGGAATTACAAAATTTAATCGATGAAGTGATTAGTAAAATTGCATTAGCAGTATCAGATAATGTAAAAATTGAAACAGGTAATCCATTCTTCCAAACAACTGCACATGGTTGTGCCTCTGGAGGATCATGTAATTGCTCACTATAGAAAGATAAATGGCAAGGTCTATGTTGAACATGAGACCTTGCCATTTTTAGGCATCCTATTTCAATGTTTCTTTAAACTGTTGTGCTAGATCAGGACGATCAGTTACAAGGGTATGTGCACCTTTTTGATAAAGGTCTGTCATTAAATCAATGCTATTAATGCCATAGTATCCTGGTACGATGTTTAATAGTGTTAACCATTTAATAAATCTGGCAGATGTAAGTCGTATACCTTTAAATTCGGTAGGCATTTGGAAAGTATTTGCTTTAGGATGATAAGCGTTACCTCTAAAGGTATTGAATTTAATGAAAGCTTCAGTAACTTCACTTTGACTTGCACCAATTGCAACTGTACCTTTACTTAATTGGTCAAAGCGTTCTATTTGTTCTTTATGGAAACTTGTGACTAAAACACGATGTTCTGCTTGATGTTTAGAAATTTGATGGTAAAGGACTTCAGGTGCTATAGCACCTTCATAGCTATCAGGATGATCTTTCAAATCTACATTGATATACATTTCTGGGTAAAGTTCTAATAACTCTTCAAACGTAAGAATTTTTGCCTCTGAATGCCCACGAAATGGGTATTGACGATTAATATCTGTAAAATAATAACCGGCATCTAATTTTCTTAATTCAGCAAGTGTGTGTTCGCAAACTTTACCTGAACCATTAGTAGTACGATCTACCGTTGCATCATGGAAAACAATGAGTGCTTTATCTTTAGTTAATCGTACATCCGTTTCAAATCCATCCACACCATATTGAACTGCATTATCAAATGCTAATTTAGTTTGTTCAGGTCTTACGGCCATACCACCTCTATGAGCAAAAAGATATGGTGCTACACCTGAAAAGAATGGAGGGATTGCATTAATTTCACGTGGCTTTTTATTTTGATTAACATAAAGCACACTTCCTACTATACTTGCCATTGCTAATGAGCCATTAACTAACCACTTATTTAGTTTAACCATTTTATATCCTCCTTAAGTTATTAAAGTAATATTAACAGATATCAGTTACATATTAAAAATGAAGTGCGTATTGAAATAGCTGACGCTAACAAACAAATGATTGTCAACACAATTGACGCATAAAATGTGTTTCCAAATGCCATTCTCTGGTTTATATTAAAAGGTGATTGTTATTTCATAAAATTTCAACTCATGATATGATAAAAACTGTATATCAAATGGAGTGAAGAGAGATGAATTTAGTTCCTAGAGTAAGCCTCGTCGTTTACTTAAAACACATTAAACACGAAAGACAAATTAGAAAATATGGACACATCGTTCATTCAAATAGACAACGCAAGTACGTAATTATGTATGTTAATGAGAATGAAGCGGATGATGTTGTTAATAAATTAATGAAATTAAAATATGTAAGACATATCGATGGATCACCTTATCGATTTTTAAAGAAAACTTATGAAAAAGAAAAACACGAAGTTTTATAACTCGTGTTTAAGATGACGTATTTTATTGTAATGGTGGAATCCATCGCTGTAGTCTTAACACGCTAATTAAATAATTAAAATACAAGTCATTGTCATGAAATGCTTCAGGTGGTTGAACGTCTATGCCTAAGACTGGGATATCATAGGCTTCTGCCTTGTTGTTAATCATTTCAAATTTTTTATTGCTGTCAGGATAAGGATATTTTACTGCGTTCATCATCATGTACATTGCTTGAAAATAATTGCCCTCGGTTGGTTGCATTACAATAGCGACAGATGATAATTGTTTTTCAGTTTGTGGTGAATGAAAATAAATAATTTTATCAATGCGTGAATGGTTATAGTCGATAAGTGTAGTAAATTCAAACAAATCTGTTAAACCTTCACCCAAGACAATAAATGATTGTTTCATATGTTAAATCAATCTCCTTTTAAGTCAAATTATATTAAATTACATTGGGAAATGGAAGTGTGAATGAAATGCGTGTGATAGCAGGAATACATAAAAGTAAAGCCTTAGAAAGCTTAGAAGGTCGAAATACTAGACCGACTATGGATAAGGTCAAAGAAGGCATATTTAATAGTTTACATGAAGTATCTGGTCTTGGTTTAGATTTATTTGGCGGTAGTGGTGCACTTGGTATTGAAGCACTATCTCGAGGAATGGACAAGGTCATTTTCGTAGATCAAAACTTTAAAGCAGTAAAAGTGATCAAATCAAATCTAAAACAACTCGATTTAATATCACAATCAGAAGTTTATAAAAATAATGCAGACCGGGCTTTGAAAGCTTTAGCTAAAAGAGAAATACAATTCGATTATATTTTTCTAGATCCACCATATAAAAAAGGTTTAATCGATGAAGCATTAAAAAGCATTGCGGAGTTTAATTTACTAAAAGAAAATGGTATTATCATTTGTGAGTTTAGTAATGATGAACATATTCAAAGCGCACCGTTTAAGGAAATAAAAAGATATCATTATGGTTTGACAGATACTTTGTTATTAGAAAAAGGAGAATAATATGAATAAGACGAAAGCAGTCATTCCCGGAAGTTTCGATCCAATTACATATGGTCATTTAGACATTATTGAAAGAAGTGCAGATCGTTTTGACGAAATTCATGTTTGTGTTTTAAAAAATAGTAGTAAGGGCGGCACTTTCAATTTAGACGAACGTATGGATTTAATTAGAGGTTCAGTAGCACATTTATCCAATGTGGAAGTACACCATTATAATGGTTTGTTAGTTGATTTTTGTAAACAAGTTGGCGCAAAAACAATTATCCGAGGTTTAAGAGCAGTAAGTGACTTTGAATATGAACTACGTTTGACATCTATGAATAAAAAGTTAAACAGTGATATCGAAACCATGTATATGATGACTAGTACGAATTATTCATTTATTAGTTCGAGTATAGTAAAAGAAGTTGCAGCATATAAAGCTGATATTTCAGAGTTTGTACCACCCAATGTAGCTGAAGCCTTAAAAGAAAAATATCATATATAATTAATAAACCGCACTGTGAAATAATACGAATCACATCATTTCACGGTGCGGTTTTTAAATTTTTATAACAGGTGTATTAAAATCATCATCGAATTGTTGGCTCATTAGATTATAGATATGAGTAGCTTTAATTTCATTTGAGAAATAAGCAGAAGATGATTGGTTGATATTCGTAATAAAATGACGTTCTGGAAAATGACGTTTTAAGTATTTTAAATATGCACGACCATTTTCATTCATACCTAATATTCTAGCAGCAGAGATATCATGTTTAATATCACATTGTTGAATATTAAGTAATACATTCATTAATACGCGTTGAATATGGGTATAAGTGTATCGTTTCGTTTTGACTTTAGTTAATAAATCTTTAAATGAGTGTGCATCCTTAATCATAGAGATTAAACGATTTTCCAAACCTTCACTCATAGTATATATGGTTTTAAGTGTTGAAATACGTTGTGTTAATAACTGATGTTTGATATACGGAAAGGCGTGCTCAACAGTTGTAAAGTGCGAGTGATATAGTGACTTAATTGCTTCTGGAACAACATTTTCCCAGTCAGAATGATGATGAATGATAGATTGGCGTATAGATGATCCGCTAGCAAATTGTTGATGTTGAATCTTTTGATCACGATGTTGTGCTGTATCACGATAAATAGTGATAGCTTCTATTTGAGGTGCAAATTGCTGAATCCCTTTTAAATATCCAATACTTAGAATATTATTTGGGGATTGTAAAATATCATTAGTAGATTGATGTTGGATTAATTCGTTAATGATTCTAGGATAACTCTTACCCTCTTTTAATTTTGATTTAAAGGCATCACTATTTTCCAAATCAAGAACCTGTTTTGCTGCTTCTTTTAAAGCGTTAATATTGCCATGTTCGCTTCCAAATGAAATGGTATTGACATCTAAATAATCAGCCAATTTAATTGCCATTTCACCAAAATAATCACCTGATGAAAGACTGGCAATGGTAGGAAGTTCAACTACTAAATCAACTGCTGATAGGGCCATTTGTGTACGTATAAATTTATTAAATAGAGCGGGTTCGCCTCGCATGACAAAGTTGCCACTCATGAGGGCAATGGAAACATCCGCTTGTGATTGTAATTTGGATTGTTGTGCATGGTATAAATGCCCGTTATGGAATGGATTATATTCAGATATAATGCCAACACTTTTCATTTGCAATTCGTCCTTTCAGAATTCATTATTAGTATTGTAACAGAAGTACGTATGTTAAGAAAAAATCTTGACATATTATACTGAGAAAGTTAAAATAAATTTTGTGCTTGTTAGAGGTGAAGCCATATGAAATGGTCAATAACACAATTAAGAAAATATCAAGGTAAACCATTTGAATTTAATCAAACGGTGAATTTTGAACATTTAAAAGAATCATTAGATCTTATCGATCTTTCTGAAATCAATGTTGAAGGACAATTAACTGTTAAATCAAACGAAGTTATTGCAGATATGCATATCACTGGTACATATACGATGCCGTGTGCACGTACATTAGTACCTGTAGAAGTACCGCTAGATGTCGAAACTTCTGAAGTGTTTGATTTAGAAGGCAGTGATTATTATACCGACGATGAAGAACAGGATGAACATTATCATTCAGCAACTGACGGTATGATTAACATTAAAGATATTGTTGAAGATTTTGTAATTATCGAGAAACCGATGAGAGCATATTCAGACAATAGCAATCAAATGTTAACTGAAGGCAATGGTTGGGAAGTGATTGATGAAGATGAATTCGAGGAACTTGTAAAAGAACAAGACCAAGAAAATGATGATTCAGACAGAAAGCAAGTTGATCCAAGGCTTCAGAAATTACAACAATTATACGATAAAGACCAATAGCAGTTTAATTAATGATATAATATTGTTAAATAAACTGATATCATTTAATGATGTGTTTAATTTTAAGGAGGATAAATCATGGCAGTACCTAAAAGAAGAACGTCTAAAACAAGAAAAAACAAACGTCGTACTCATTTCAAAATTTCAGTACCTGGTATGACTGAATGCCCAAGTTGTGGCGAATACAAATTATCTCACCGTGTTTGTAAAAACTGTGGTTCTTACAATGGTGAAGAAATCGTATCTAAATAATTTTAGATATCAATAAATATCCTAATTGGAATAGTCATTTCAATTAGGATATTTTTTTATTTATGATCATATATTTAAGGTTGTATATTTTTAACGGTTGGTGAATAAAATTCACTAGCCGTTTTTTCTTTTAGACACAAAAAAGCACAAATATCTCTATAATTATAAGTGGCTAAACAAATAAGTAAGGAGAGATATTGTGCCTATGTGTAATGATATATCAGAAATCATTGGAATTGAAGTAGAAAACTTAAAAATCACTCAAAAACTTGGCTTGTATGTTCATAAAAACGTTCGATGTTTACTATACAAAGGGATTTTGACGTACATCCCTATGGGATGTGAATGTTGTGGTATTAAAAACGATAATCACTTAATCATTAAACACGGATTTCGAGAAACTAAAGTATATAAGAACAACATACAGAAGTTGTTGTTACAGTAAATAACGTAAAATATCGATGACTTGCTTTCTTTATTTAAAAAAGTAGCTCAATCATATACAATTAAATAGAAGAAATCATTACATTGGAGATTAAATATATGGAACAAATTACGTCTGCACAGAATAATAAAATTAAAAATGCGAATAAATTGAAGAAAAAGAAAGATCGAGATAAAACAGGTTTAGCACTTATTGAAGGTGTACATTTAATAGAAGAAGCTTATCAAAGTGGCTTAGTGATTGAACAGTTATTCGTTGTTGATCCAAGTAGAACGGATAGTAGCTTAATGGAGTATGCAAATGAAACATTTGAAATCAATTTAAAGGTAGCTGAATCATTATCTGGAACAGTAACACCTCAAGGTTTTTTTGCTGTCATCAAGAAACCAGACTATGATGTAACGACTGCGAGACAGGTTTTATTAATTGATAGAATACAAGATCCAGGTAATCTGGGGACTTTGATTCGTACAGCAGATGCTGCAGGTATTGACCTGATTGTAATGGAAAAAGGAACAGCAGATCCTTATCAAGATAAAGTGTTACGTGCTAGTCAAGGTAGTGTATTTCATATTCCAGTTATATCAGAATCATTACAGTCATACATTAATAACTTTAATGGTCCTGTTTATGGCACTGCATTAGATAACGCAGTAAGTTTTAAAGAGGTTGAAGCACAAGAGACATTTGCATTGATTCTTGGCAATGAAGGTGAAGGTGTAGATACAGCGCTATTAGAACATACTACGCAAAATATAACGATTCCAATATATGGACAAGCTGAAAGCTTGAATGTAGCTATTGCGGGTAGTATCTTATTATATCAACTCAAAGGATAAATTGTAGATCCTAAATAATCAATCGTATTTTTCATAATGCGCTATGATGTGATTGTAGGTTGACCCTATATATCTAAATCGTCTATAATGAATGATGAATTCATAACAATAAATATTAACTTATATAAAAGTGAATCAATAGCCTATAAAAAGACTTAAATTAATGTATAAAGTTGTATAAGGGAGAATAATCGTGACTGAAAATTATTCCGACTTTGGTTAGTTTTTTTCATCTTTTTGGCTACTTAAAGAGATTTAAGTCGGAGTACGTCTTCGTTAGCAACGTATACAAGTGTATGCATAAGCATAAATTTGGGTGGTACCACGGAAGGCTTTCGTCCCAGTTAATGGACGAGAGTCTTTTTTATTTGTTGGAATGAGATAAAAGAAAGCAGACTGAGATATACATCAATGTCTGAGTATAAAAAATGTACTGGCAACTAAGGAGGAAGTTAAAATGACTCAAAATGATCATATGAGTGAATTAAAACAACAAGCGTTAGTTGATATTAATGCTGCAAATGATGAAAAAGCATTACAAGATGTTAAAGTGAAATATCTAGGTAAAAAAGGTTCGGTAAGTGGTTTAATGAAAAATATGAAAGACTTACCTAATGAAGAAAAGCCAGCATATGGACAAAAGGTGAATGAATTAAGACAAACGATTCAACAAGAACTAGATGAAAGACAAACGATTTTAGCCAATGAAAAGTTAAATCAACAACTTGCAGAAGAAACAATTGATGTGACATTACCTAGTCGCCAAATAGAAATAGGTTCAAAACATCCATTGACACGTACAATTGAAGAGATAGAAGATTTATTCTTAGGCTTAGGTTATGAAATTGTTGATGGTTATGAAGTAGAACAGGATCATTATAATTTTGAGGCATTAAACTTACCTAAATCACATCCTGCACGTGATATGCAAGATAGTTTTTATATTACTGAAGAGACTTTAATGAGAACACATACGTCTCCAGTACAAGCCCGTACGATGGAACAACGTAATGGCCAAGGTCCAGTGAAAATCATTTGTCCAGGTAAAGTTTATCGTCGTGATTCAGATGATGCGACGCATAGTCATCAATTTACACAAATTGAAGGTTTAGTTGTAGATAAAAATATTAAGATGAGTGATTTAAAAGGTACATTAGAATTACTAGCTAAAGAATTATTCGGAGCAGATAGAGAAATACGTTTGCGTCCAAGTTATTTCCCATTCACTGAACCATCTGTAGAAGTGGATGTCTCATGCTTTAAATGTAAAGGACAAGGTTGTAATGTGTGTAAACATACCGGTTGGATTGAGATTTTAGGTGCAGGAATGGTGCATCCTAACGTATTAACAATGGCAGGATTTGATGCTGATGAATACTCTGGATTCGCGTTTGGTATGGGACCTGACCGTATCGCTATGTTGAAATACGGTATTGAAGATATTCGACACTTCTATACGAATGATGTGCGATTTTTAGATCAATTTAAGGCTGTAGAAGATAGAGGTGAAGCGTAATGTTAATTTCAAATGAATGGTTAAAAGATTATGTTGACGTAGAACAAAATGTTCAAGATTTAGCTGAACGTATTACACGTACTGGTATCGAGGTAGATGATTTAGTAGATTTAACAAAAGATATTAAAAATTTAGTGGTAGGTTATGTGGTATCTAAAGCTTCTCATCCTGACGCTGACAAATTAAACATTTGCCAAGTTGATATTGGTGAAGAAGCGCCAGTACAAATCGTTTGTGGTGCACCTAATGTTGATGAAGGACAATATGTCATTGTTGCTAAAGTTGGTGGTAGATTACCAGGTGGTATTAAAATTAAACGTGCTAAATTACGTGGCGAACGCTCTGAAGGTATGATTTGTTCATTACAAGAAATTGGTATTTCAAGTAATGTGGTACCTAAATCGTTTGAAAATGGTATTTTTGTATTCCCAGAATCAATAGCACCGGGTACAAATGCACTGGACGCATTGTACTTAAATGATCAAATTATGGAATTTGATTTAACACCAAACCGTGCAGACGCTTTAAGCATGGTCGGTACTGCTTATGAAGTTGCGGCACTATACGATACACAAATGACTAAGCCAGATACAAATAGTAATGAAGAAGCTAACTCTGCACTGGACGAATTGCAAGTGACAGTAAAAAATAGCGACAAAGTTCCTTATTATAGTGCTAGAATCGTTAAAAATGTCACTATTGCACCATCACCAATATGGATGCAAGCACGTTTAATGAAAGCAGGTATCCGACCAATCAATAACGTTGTGGATATTTCTAACTATGTGTTATTAGAATATGGACAACCGTTACACATGTTTGACCAAGATCAAATTGGTTCAAATCACATTGAAGTTCGTCAAGCACATCAAGATGAAAAGATGACAACTTTAGACGATCAAGAAAGATCATTACTTGAATCAGATATTGTTATTACTAATGGACAATCTCCAATTGCACTTGGTGGCGTGATGGGAGGCGACTTCTCAGAAGTTAGCGACAATACGACAAATGTTGTTGTAGAAGGCGCAATTTTTGATTCAGCATCAATTCGTCATACCTCAAGACGATTAAATTTACGTAGCGAAGCGTCAAGTCGATTTGAAAAAGGCATAGCTACAGAATTTGTCAATGAAGCAGTTGATCGCGCATGTTATTTATTAGAGACTTATGCATCAGGTTGTGTGCTTAAAGATCGCGTAGCTCAAGGGGATTTAGGATCGTTCATTACACCAATTCAAATTACAACAGATAAAATTAATCGTACGATTGGATTTAATTTATCTACTGAAGCAATTAAAAATATCTTTGAACAATTAGGATTTGAAACTGAAAGCCAACAAGATGAGCTTACTGTTTATGTACCATCAAGACGTAAAGATATTTCTATCAAAGAAGACTTGATTGAAGAAGTTGCTCGTATTTATGGTTATGATGAAATTCCATCAACTTTACCAGTATTTGAAGATGTTACAAATGGTGCATTAACCGATCGTCAGCATAAAACACGTACAGTTAAAGAAACAATTGAAGGTGCAGGTTTAAACCAAGCAATCACATATTCACTTGTATCAAAATCACATGCGAAAGATTTTGCATTACAAGATAGACCAACTATCGAGTTATTAATGCCAATGAGTGAAGCACATTCAACGTTACGCCAAAGTTTATTACCACATTTGATTGAAGCGGCTGCGTATAATGTTGCGCGTAAAAATCAAGATGTTAAATTATACGAAATTGGTCGTGTCTTCTTCGGTAATGGGGAAGGTGAATTGCCTGATGAAGTAGAATATTTAAGTGGTATTATGACAGGTGATTATGTTGTAAATCAGTGGCAAGGTAAGAAAGAAACAGTTGACTTCTATTTAGCTAAAGGTGTTATAGAACGTGTAGCCCAAAAACTTAACTTAAATTTTGAATATCGTGCTACAGAAATCAATGGTTTACATCCAGGAAGAACTGCGATGGTATCTTTAAAAGGTAAAGATATTGGTTTTATCGGAGAATTGCATCCTACAGTAGCTGCTGATAACGACTTAAAACGCACATATGTCTTTGAATTGAACTATGAAGAGATGATGAATGTGTCAGTAGGCTATATCAATTACCAACCAATTCCTAAATATCCTGGTGTATCTCGTGATATTGCATTAGAAGTTGAACATGATGTACCAGCTTCTGAATTAATAAATACAATTCATCAACATGGAGCTGATATTCTTCAAGATACACTTGTGTTTGATGTATATGAAGGTGAGCATTTAGAAGACGGTAAAAAATCAGTAGCCATTAGATTGTATTATTTAGATACTGAGAATACTTTAACAGATGAACGTGTAACAACAGTCCATGATCAAATTATTGAAGCACTCAAAGCAAAAGGTGCAACAATTAGATAATTAAATATAAAAGTAAGAGGCAAGTTCTATTGTGGAAACAGTAGAACTTGCCTTTTTTGAGTATAGAAATTATTGGTATTTTTTATTTACTAACGTCTGTGCTTTCTCTCTATTTTTAAAATGTTTTTTTGAAATAGAATCTAGTTGTTCGACACCTAATTTTCCAATGATTTTTGCAGCGAATAAATCGACTTTATTGCTAGCACCTTTAGGTACATCCATTTTTATTGACTTAGATATTTGATCCATATGTTTAACAAATGCATATCTAGAAATAATACTTGCAGCTGCGATTGCCAATGACTTTGATTCACCCTTTGTTTCGAATTTTGTTTGATTTGGGAAAGGTAAATCTGATAATGCATAACGTTGATATACGCCACGTTCCGCAAATTGATCTATTACAATATAATCTAATGTTTGCGTATCAATTTTTTGAACAACATTCGCAATTGCTTGATTATGTAAGACTGCTTTCATTTTTACTTGTGACCAACCTGCACGTTGACGCTCATTATATTTGACGTTATCTAGAGTGAGCAGGGAATGTGGTATGAATGTTACAAGTTGTTCGGCAAGTTCGACGATTTTAGCGTCGGTTAACTTTTTAGAATCATCCACACCTAATTCTTTCAAAATTTTGACGTGATCCTTTGTGACATATGCAGCACATACTGTGAGCGGACCAAAATAATCGCCACTACCAGCTTCATCGCTTCCAATACAGTTATATTGATTATATTTAATAGAAGAAGTTGTTTTTTTTGATGTTGAAGACGTTGATTTTGGTGTTGAGCTACTTTTTTCAGGGAGTAATTGCTGGGCAACTATTTCGGCATTTTTTCCTTGAAACATGACTTTTCCAGAATTGTAAATATTAATTACAGCATTATTATGTTTTGCTCGTGCCTTCATGCCTTGAGGTAATTGGGATGTATCAAATTTAATCTTAGACATTAATGATTGAATCTCAGTTGCGGTTAATTTATGGACAACGTTTGCCATATAGCGTTAGACCTCTCTTTGTTAAAATCTTTCATAATAATCAAATGATATCATAACATTAATAACCTTAGAATGATGACGGAATGAAAAATATATATTACTTGATAGGATCATACTCTTTGGATATATAGAAAGTTATTCTTTATCATCTCACTACTTACAAAATAAAGGTGACTCATGTATAATGTTTAATGATAAGTAAATGTATAAAACCAAACATTAATATTATGTTATGTTCAAAATAATATAGAAACGTGATTTTGGTTAAATTAAATATAGATACGGAATAATTTAATTAAAAGTCAGGAGATATCGATATGGGTGAGTTTAAGAATAGGATAAATGTTACAATTAATGATCAACATTTCACAATAATCGGCGATGATAGCCCGGAACATATAAGACATGTTGCACATTTAGTGGATGAAAAAATGAAAGAATTGGGACGAAAATCTGCAGGTTTAGACACCACTAGAAAAGCGATTTTAACAGCAGTGAACGTGATGCATGACAAAGTGAGTTTAGAAGAAGAAAATCGTCGATTACAACACGAATTAGAGCAAATTAAACAACGAGAAGATTAAATGCTATTAGATATCGTTGTACTAATGATATTATGCTATGTTTCAATTGTTGGATTTCGACGAGGACTGTGGCTTTCAAGCATACATGCTTTGAGTACGTTTGCATCGTTATGGATTGCACAACAATTTTATCGAGAGATTGCGCAACGATTAATTGTGTTTTTACCATTTCCAAAGACAGTTGCATTTGATACACAATATGCAATTCATTTTAATCATCTACAATATCGTTTTGAGTCAATCATTGCATTTATTGTAATTGCAATAAGCTGTAAGTTGATTTTATATCTAATCATCGTCACATTTGATAATATAGTGGCATATCAACCTTTAAATATCATAAGCCGCGTTTTAGGTATTGTTTTAAGCCTATTAATGGGTGTGATTATTATACAAATATTAACCTATTTAATCGCGTTATATCCGAATGCAATGTTACAAGGTCAATTAGGACATTCATTACTTGCCAAGCAAATTTTATTGCATACACCTTATGTTTCACGAATAATTTTAAATTTATAAAGAAAATGATATTGAGGTCAGGACAGACAATTTGAAAAAATGAGCTATGTCCTGGTCTTCTTTTTATGGAGAGATGTATATGACTAAAAAAGATGTGATTCAATTACTAGAAAAGATTGCTACCTATATGGAATTAAAAGGGGAAAATACGTTCAAAGTGTCAGCATATCGAAAAGCAGCACAGAGTTTAGAAGTAGATGAAAGACCATTAGATGAAATAGAAGATGTAACAGAACTTAAAGGTATCGGTAAAGGTGTAGGTGATGTGATTAATGAATATAGACAAAATGGTCAGTCTACAGCTTTAGAAGATTTACAAAAAGAGGTGCCAGAAGGATTAGTACCATTATTGAAAATACAAGGTTTAGGTAGTAAGAAAATTGCTAAATTATATAAAGAATTAGATATTACTGATAAAACATCGTTACAAGAGGCATGTGAAGCTGGAAAAGTAAGTGAATTAAGTGGCTTTGCGAAAAAAACTGAACAAAATATTTTAGAAGCAGTCAAAGCGTTAGGTGCTAAGAAAGAAAGTTATCCTATCGATCAAATGCGTGGACTTAACCATCAAATTATTGAATATATTAGTCAGTTGGATGACATAGATCAATATGCTTTAGCAGGAAGTTTTAGAAGATATAAAGAACAAAGTAAAGATTTAGATTTTATTATAAGTACGAAAAATCCTGAAAAAGTTCAGCAACAATTATTGGAAATTCCTAATAAAGTTAAAGATGTTGCAGTTGGATCAACCAAAGTATCGGTAGAATTAGAGTATGACGATGAAACGATTGGTGTTGATTTTAGATTAATCGAACCTGCAGCTTTTTATCACACATTACAACATTTCACAGGATCAAAAGATCATAACATACGCATTAGACAATTAGCTAAGGCACAAGATGAAAAAGTGAGTGAATATGGCATTGAAAAAGCCAATGGAGAATTGCTTCAATTCAATAGTGAGGCGGAGATTTATGAACATTTCGGTGTATTATGGATTGAACCTTCAATGCGTGAAGATGGCAGTGAATTTGATAAAGATTTAAGCCAGATGATTCAACTCGATGATATTAAAGGTGACCTTCACATGCACACAACTTATAGTGATGGTGCATTTTCAATCAGAGATATGGTTGAGGCTAATATTGCTAAAGGTTATGAATTTATGGTGATTACAGACCATTCACAAAGTCTAAGAGTAGCCAATGGTTTACAAGTTGAACGCTTACTTCGCCAAAATGAAGAAATTAAGCAATTAGATAAAGAATACGATGAGATTGATATTTACTCTGGCATTGAAATGGATATATTACCTGATGGTTCTTTAGATTATGATGATGAGATATTGGCACAATTAGACTATGTTATTGCTGCTATTCATCAAAGTTTTAATCAATCAGAAGCGGAAATTATGCAACGTTTAGAAAATGCTTGTCGTAATCCATATGTGCGTCATATCGCGCATCCTACAGGTCGCATTATTGGACGTCGTCCAGGTTATGAGCCTAATATAGAAAAATTAGCGCAATTGGCTGAAGAAACAAATACCATCTTAGAAATCAATGCCAATCCGAAACGTTTAGACTTAAATGCACAAACTGTGCGTCAATATCCAAATGTAAAGTTAACTATTAATACTGACGCGCATCATGTTGATCATTTAGAGTTTATGAAATATGGTGTTGCTACTGCTCAAAAAGGATTTGTAACTAAAGACCGTGTGATTAATACGATGTCTAGAGAAGCATTCAAATCATTTATCAATGATAATAAAAAATTGAAGAAATAGAGGGATTGCATGAGACAAAAAACATTAGACGTCTTAGAATTTGATAAAATAAAATCATTCGTAGCTAACGAAGCTATCAGTGATTTAGGACGTGAAAAAGTCGCAGAAATGTCTCCAGCAACAGATTTTGAAACTGTAGAATTTCAAATTAATGAAACCGATGAAATATCACAAATATATAATAAGCATCGATTGCCAAGTTTAAGCGGTCTATCCAAAGTAGCACAGTACATTCACCGTTCAACTATTGGTGGTGTATTAAATGTGACCGAATTAAATGCGATTAAACGCTTAATTCAAGTTCAAAATCAGTTTAAGACATTTTATAATCAATTATTAGAAGAAGATGAAGAAGTTAAATATCCAATCTTAGATAGCCAAATGGCACAATTACCAATTTTAACGGATTTATTTAAGGATATTAATGATAAGTGTGACGCCCATGATTTATATGACCATGCGAGTTACGAGTTACAAAGTATTCGAAGTAAAATATCAAGTACAAATCAACGTATTAGACAGAATTTAGATCGTGTGGTTAAAAGTCAGGCCAACCAGAAGAAATTATCAGATGCAATTGTAACTGTTCGAAATGATAGAAATGTAATTCCAGTAAAAGCAGAATATAGACAAGATTTTAACGGTATTGTTCATGATCAATCTGCATCAGGACAAACGTTGTATATTGAACCATCATCTGTGGTAGAAATGAACAACCAAATTAGTCGCTTGCGTAATGATGAGGCAGTTGAGCGTGAACGTATATTAACTGAGCTGACTTCACAAGTTGCTATAGAATCAGATGCATTATTATTAGCTGAATCGATTATGGGACATCTTGATTTTTTAATTGCAAAAGCGAGATATGCCCGTGCTATCAAAGGTACGAAACCTACATTTCATAAAGAAAGAACAGTTTATTTACCTAATGCATATCATCCCTTATTAGATCATAATACGGTTGTAGCAAATACAATTGAATTTGTAGATGATATTGAAACTGTGATAATCACTGGACCTAACACAGGTGGTAAAACTGTTACGTTAAAAACATTAGGCCTAATTATTGTTATGGCTCAATCAGGCATGCTTATTCCAACTCTAGATGGTAGCCAACTAAGTGTCTTTGAGAACGTGTATTGTGATATTGGTGACGAACAATCTATTGAACAATCTCTGTCTACATTTTCATCTCATATGAAAAACATTGTAGAAATTTTAAAAGAAGCAGATAAAAATAGCTTAATATTATTTGATGAATTAGGTGCTGGAACAGATCCGAGCGAAGGTGCTGCTCTTGCTATGAGTATTTTAGATCATGTAAGAAATATAGGCGCTCTAGTGATGGCAACTACCCATTATCCTGAACTAAAAGCATATAGTTATAATCGTGAAGGCGTGATGAATGCAAGTGTTGAATTTGATGTGGAAACGTTAAGTCCAACATATAAGTTATTAATGGGGGTCCCAGGACGTTCTAATGCATTTGATATTTCTAAAAAATTGGGCTTAAGTCTTAATATTATTAATAAAGCAAAAACAATGATTGGTACAGATGAACAAGAAATTAATAATATGATCGAATCATTAGAGAAAAATTCAAAACGTGTAGATGAACAACGTATTGAACTAGATAGATTGGTTAAAGAAGCGCAGACGACACATGATGAATTAGAAAAACAATATCAGCAATATCAAAATTATGAGAAATCATTGATGGATGAAGCGAAAGAAAAAGCAAATCAACGTGTAAAATCTGCAACAAAAGAGGCAGATGCTATTCTTAAAGAGCTAAGAGAGCTTAGAGATAAAAAAGGTGCGGATGTTAAAGAACATGAACTTATTGATAAGAAAAAACAACTTGATGATCAATATGAAGCAAAATCTATAAAACAAAATGTTCAAAAACAAAAATACGATAAAATTCAAACTGGTGATAAAGTTAAAGTGTTATCTTATGGCCAAAAAGGTGAAGTGCTCGAATTAGTTGGAGATGAAGAAGCGGTTGTTCAAATGGGAATATTGAAAATGAAATTACCAATTGAAGACTTAGAAAAAATGAAAAAGAAAAAAGAAACACCGACTAAAATGGTCACAAGAGCTAACAGACAGACAGTTAAAACTGAACTTGATTTAAGAGGATACCGATATGAAGATGCATTAATTGAATTAGATCAATATTTAGATCAAGCTGTCTTAAGTAATTTTGAACAAGTTTATATTATTCATGGTAAGGGTACAGGAGCATTACAAAAAGGTGTGCAACAACATCTAAAAAGACATAAAAGTGTGAAAACATTTAGAGGTGGTATGCCAAGTGAAGGTGGATTTGGTGTTACCGTTGCATCACTAAAATAGAAGCAAAATCATAGTGATATGCTTTAAAGACGATACTTCTAATTTAAGACAGTTCTACAAAAATTTTAAAATAATTGATGTTTTTATATGAGCTTAAGCAGATTGCAATGCATTACCTTATAAATTCTGTTATAATTTGCTCATCATTTAAAAATTAAGGAGGATTGGCAATTATGGCAATCGTAAAAGTAACTGATTCTGATTTTGATAGTAAAATTGAATCTGGTGTTAAATTGGTAGATTTCTGGGCTACTTGGTGTGGACCATGTAAAATGATCGCTCCAGTTTTAGAAGAATTAGCAGGGGACTATGAAGGTAAAGCAGATATCTTAAAATTAGATGTAGATGAAAACCCATCAACTGCTGCAAAATACGAAGTAATGAGTATTCCAACTTTAATCGTATTTAAAGACGGACAACCAGTTGATAAAGTAGTAGGTTTCCAACCTAAAGAAAACTTAGCAGAAGTATTAGATAAACATCTATAAGAATATAGAAACTGAGACTGGGGCATTTTCATAAATGCTCCAGCTTTGTTTTGTCTATTTATATATTAACGTGCTCATAAAGGACAGACATGTATATGGTTGACTATTAAAATTTTGAGAAGAGAGGAGGACATGGATGGAAACGTATCAAGAAAAAATTAAAACAAAACTAAATGTAGTGCCATTAGAGCCAGGTTGCTATTTAATGAAAGATCGCAATGATCAAGTGATTTATGTCGGCAAAGCGAAAAAACTACGTAATCGATTACGTTCTTATTTTACGGGTGCGCATGATGCTAAAACAACTCGATTAGTAAGTGAAATTCGTAATTTTGAGTTTATAGTGACATCCAGTGAAACTGAATCCTTACTTTTAGAATTAAACTTAATTAAACAATACCAACCACGTTATAACATTTTATTAAAAGATGATAAAAGTTATCCTTTCATCAAAATTACTAAAGAAAAGCATCCAAGATTAATTGTAACGAGAACCGTTAAAAAAGGGACTGGCAAATATTTTGGTCCATATCCTAATGCTTATTCCGCACAAGAAACAAAAAAATTGTTAGATCGTATTTATCCATTTAGAAAATGTGATAAAATGCCAGACAAATTATGTCTATATTATCATATTGGTCAATGTATGGGGCCATGTGTGTATGATGTCGATTTAGATAAATATGCACAAATGACAAAAGAAATTAGTGACTTCCTACATGGTGAGGACAAAACGATATTGAACCATTTACAAGAACGTATGGAAAAAGCGAGTGAGTCTCTTGATTTCGAACGTGCAAAAGAGTACCGTGATTTAATCCAACATATTCATAATCTCACTAAAAAACAAAAAATTATGTCAACAGATAATACGATTCGAGATGTCTTTGGTTATAGCGTGTCAAAAGGTTGGATGTGTATTCAAGTCTTTTTCATTAGACAAGGGAATATGATTAAAAGAGACACTACGATGATTCCAATCCAACAAACCGAAGAAGAAGAATTTTATACTTTTATCGGTCAATTTTATAGTTTAAACCAACATATTTTACCGAAAGAAGTACATGTTCCGAAACATTTAGATAAAGACATCATACAATCAGTTGTAGATACTAAAATTGTTCAACCATCTCGTGGGGCGAAAAAAGAAATGATTGATTTGGCAAATCATAATGCAGAAGTTTCGCTCAATAATAAGTTTGAATTGATTGCTAGAGATGAATCTAGAACAGTCAAAGCAATAGAAGAACTTGGTGAAAGAATGGGTATTCAGACGCCAATTAGAATCGAAGCATTCGATAATTCAAATATACAAGGTGTGGATCCTGTATCTGCCATGGTAACTTTTGTTGATGGTAAACCAGATAAAAAGGGATATCGTAAATATAAAATTAAAACAGTTGAAGGTCCTGACGACTATAAATCAATGCGAGAAGTTGTTCGACGTCGATATACACGTGTACTAAACGAAGGTACACCTTTACCTGATCTCATCATTGTCGATGGTGGTAAAGGGCATATGAATGGCGTGATGGATGTTCTTGAAAATGAATTAGGCTTAGACATACCAGTGGCTGGATTACAAAAAAACGATAAACACCAAACGTCCGAGTTATTATATGGTGCAAGTGCTGAAATCGTACCATTAAAGAAAAATAGCCAAGCCTTTTATTTACTTCATCGAATTCAAGATGAAGTACATCGATTTGCTATTACGTTCCATAGACAGACAAGACAGAAAACAGGACTTAAATCTGTACTTGATGATATTGAGGGCATTGGAGCAAAACGTAAAACGAAATTATTAAGAACATTTGGTTCAATTAAGAAAATGAAAGAGGCATCATTAGAAGAATTAAAAAAATCTGGACTGCCGGAACATGTCGCAAAAAACTTACAACACGCACTTCAAGACAAATAAAATTTCAATTTTTGGACATGAGAATTATTCTCATGTCCAAAAATGCTTTAAATAATGTTACAATATAGTTAACAAAAGGCTATTTTTTTAAAGTTGTTTGGAAGCGTTTTCTAATTGAGAATTGTTATCAATCATGTAGGGTTACATGAATTGCTATAGAACAGACACTCTACGACATCATTATATGAAATCTATAACATGACTAGCCCTTTTCTTTTTTATGTCATACTTGTTTTTATTTTAAACTTAGATTAGGATGCTTCCAATGTATCTTAAGCTAATCAATGAAGACGAGTACCAAATAAAGAAGTAAAAGAAGCTAGTATTTTATATGGTTTTTTACGGCATTTTACATACAACTTTATAATTTTAGTCAATTAATTAAATGTTTACAGGGGGGACTCCTTTTGGCTCAATCAAAAAATGAATTCTATCTAAGACGAATTCACTCGTTATTAGGTATTATCCCAATCGGTGCATTCTTAATTGTTCACTTATTGGTCAATCATCAAGCAACACAAGGGGCTGAAGCTTTTAATAAAGCATCAGGTTTCATGGAATCATTACCATTCTTATTGGTAGTTGAATTTGTATTAATCTATATTCCGCTTTTATATCATGGTTTATTTGGATTACACATTGCATTCACAGCAAAAGAGAATGTTGGACATTACTCTTTATTCAGAAACTGGATGTTCTTCTTCCAAAGAATAAGTGGTATTTTAGCCTTTATCTTTATCGCAATGCACTTATGGCAAACACGTCTACAAAAGGCATTCTTCGGTAAAGCAGTTGATTATAATATGATGCATGAATATCTACATAATCCATTGTGGGCTATTTTCTACATTGTTTGTGTCATTGCAGTTGTATTCCACTTTTCTAACGGATTATGGTCATTCTTAGTAACATGGGGTATTTTACAATCTAAAAAATCACAACGTGTCTTCACATGGGTATCGTTAATTGTATTTTTAATCATTTCTTATATCGGTGTATCAGCTGTCATTGCATTTATGTAAAAAATACACATTAACTAGTCTTAGTTTTAATATTTCAGGGGAGTGACATTTCTATGGCAGAGAAAAAAATTATTGTTGTCGGTGGAGGACTTGCCGGTCTGATGTCAACAATTAAAGCAGCAGAAAAAGGTGCACATGTAGATTTATTCTCATTAGTACCTGTAAAACGTTCGCATTCAGTTTGTGCCCAAGGTGGTATAAACGGTGCGGTAAATACTAAGGGTGAAGGTGACTCACCTTGGATTCACTTTGATGACACTGTTTATGGTGGGGACTTCTTAGCAAACCAACCACCTGTAAAAGCGATGGCTGAAGCTGCGCCTAACATTATTCATTTATTAGACCGTATGGGTGTAATGTTTAGTAGAACGAATGAAGGCTTACTTGACTTCAGACGTTTCGGCGGTACGTTATATCACAGAACAGCATTTGCTGGAGCAACAACAGGCCAACAATTACTTTATGCATTAGATGAACAAGTTCGTGCTTTTGAAGTAGATGGGTTAGTAACAAAATATGAAGGTTGGGAATTTTTAGGTATAGTCAAAGATGACGATAATACTGCTAGAGGTATTGTTGCACAAAATATGACGACTTCAGAAATTCAATCATTCGGATCAGATGCCGTAATTATGGCTACTGGTGGTCCTGGTATTATCTTTGGTAAAACAACTAACTCAATGATTAACACAGGATCAGCAGCATCAATCGTTTATCAACAAGGCGCTATTTATGCAAATGGGGAATTCATTCAAATCCATCCTACTGCTATTCCTGGTGACGATAAACTACGTCTAATGAGTGAATCAGCACGTGGTGAAGGCGGACGAATTTGGACATATAAAGATGGTAAACCTTGGTATTTCTTAGAAGAGAAATATCCTGACTATGGTAACTTGGTACCTCGTGACATCGCGACACGTGAAATCTTCGATGTATGTATTAACCAAAAATTAGGTATCAATGGTGAAAACATGGTATATCTTGATTTATCACATAAAGATCCACATGAGTTAGATGTTAAACTTGGTGGTATTATCGAGATTTATGAAAAATTCACTGGTGATGATCCACGTAAAGTACCAATGAAAATTTTCCCAGCTGTACACTATTCAATGGGCGGTTTATATGTAGATTATGATCAAATGACAAATATTAAAGGTTTATTTGCAGCAGGAGAATGTGACTTCTCACAACATGGTGGTAATAGACTTGGTGCGAACTCATTATTATCAGCGATTTATGGCGGTACAGTTGCAGGTCCAAATGCAATTAAATATCTTGAAGAAATCGAAACTTCATACACTGACCTAGATGATAGTATTTATGAAGCTCGCGTTAAAGAAGAACAAGAACGTTTCGATAAATTATTAAACATGCGTGGTAGCGAAAATGCTTATAAACTTCACCGTGAATTAGGTGAAATTATGACAGCAAACGTAACTGTTGTGCGTGAAAATGATAAGTTATTAGAAACTGATAAGAAAATTCAAGAATTAATGAAACGTTATGAAGATATTGACATGGAAGATACACAAACTTGGAGTAACCAAGCTGTATTCTTCACACGTCAATTATGGAATATGCTTGTATTAGCACGTGTAATCACTATCGGTGCTTATAACCGTAACGAATCACGTGGTGCACACTACAAACCAGAATTCCCAGAACGTAATGACGAAGAATGGTTAAAAACAACTATGGCTCACTACCAAGGTAGAACTGAAGCACCAAAATTCACTTATGAACCAGTTGATATTAGCTTAATTCCACCGCGTAAACGTGATTACACTAGTAAGTCTAAAGGAGGTAAAAAATAATGGCTGAACAATCAGTAAAAGACACTCCAGAAACTCAAGGTAATCAACCAACACAAGATCAAAATAAGCAACCTAAACAAAAAACGGTTAAATTGATTATTAAACGTCAAGATAATAGCGAATCTAAACCATATGAAGAAACATTTGAAATTCCTTATAAAGAAAATTTAAATGTTATTGCTTGTTTAATGGAAATTAGACGTAACCCAGTTAACATTAAAGGTGAAAAAACAACGCCTGTAACATGGGATATGAACTGTTTAGAAGAAGTATGTGGTGCTTGTTCAATGGTGATTAACGGTCGTGCAAGACAATCTTGTTCTGCTATCGTTGACCAATTAGAACAACCCATCCGTTTAGAACCAATGAGTACATTCCCAGTTATTCGTGACTTACAAGTCGATCGTTCAAGAATGTTCGATAACTTGAAACGTATGAAAGCTTGGATTCCAATCGATGGTACGTATGATTTAGGTCCAGGTCCTCGTATGCCTGAGAAAAAACGTCAAACAGCATACGAATTATCTAAATGTATGACTTGCGGTGTTTGTTTAGAAGTTTGTCCTAACGTAACTCAAAAAAATGATTTCGTTGGTGCACAAGCTATTTCACAAGTACGTTTATTCGACTTACATCCAACAGGTGCTATGACTAAAGATGAACGTCTAGATGCTTTAATGGGTGCAGGTGGATTACAACAATGTGGTAATTCACAAAACTGTGTGAATGCATGTCCAAAAGGTATTCCATTGACTACATCAATTGCAGCAATGAACAGAGAAACATCATTCCATATGTTTAAATCATTCTTTGGTTCTGACCACAAAGTTGACTAATATAGAATTTATAGCGGTACTCCTTCTAGGGGTGTCGCTTTTTTATGCTTTGCTTGATAAAAACATTATTAGTGATTTTGTTCGAATTAATCAACACATGCGTATGCATATGATAAAATAAAGGTTAACTATTAAATAAGGATGTAATACTATGAATAAACCAATTGGAGTAATAGATTCAGGTGTGGGTGGTTTAACAGTAGCTAAGGAGATTATGAGACAACTTCCTAATGAAACCATTTATTATTTAGGTGATATTGGCAGATGTCCATATGGGCCTAGATCAGGTGAAGAAGTTAAACAGTTCACTACTGAAATAGCGCAGAAACTTGTAGAATTCGATATTAAAATGCTTGTGATAGCGTGTAATACAGCTACAGCAGTAGCATTAGAACATTTACAAAAAATATTACCAATCCCAGTAATTGGTGTTATTGAACCTGGTGCTCGTACGGCTATTATGACAACTAAGAATCAAAATGTTTTAATTTTAGGCACAGAAGGAACGATAAAATCAGAAGCTTATAGAAAACATATTAAGCGTATTAATCCTAATGTAGAAGTATATGGTATTGCTTGTCCGGGCTTTGTACCTTTAGTTGAACAAATGAGATATAATGATCCGACAATTACCAGTATTGTGATACATCAAACCTTAAAACAATGGCGTAATAGCGAAGCAGATACTGTTATATTAGGATGTACACATTATCCATTACTATACCAACCCATTAATGATTATTTTGGTGGTAAAAAAACAGTTATTTCTTCAGGATTGGAAACAGCGAGAGAAGTCAGTGCATTATTAACATTTAGTAACGAACATGCTAGTTATACACAACATCCGCCACATCGTTTCTTTGCAACTGGTGATACAACACATATTGAAAATATTATAAAAGAGTGGTTAGGCATGGATACTAAAGTGGAACGTATCTCAGTAGGCTAAATGGAGGAATTATTAATGGAAGATATCGTAATTGCATCTAATAATAAAGGTAAGATCAATGATTTTAAAGCTATATTTCCCAAACATAATGTTGTAGGTATTAGTGAATTAATTAAAGATTTTGATGTAGAAGAGACAGGAACGACTTTTGAAGAAAATGCTAAATTAAAATCTGTTGCAGCAGCTAAAGCTTTAAATAAACAAGTGATTGCTGATGATAGTGGTTTAGAAGTACAAGCGTTGAATGGTGAACCAGGTGTCTATTCTGCAAGATATGCTGGATTAGATAAAAATGACCAAGACAATATTAAAAAATTATTGAAAAATATGGAAAATATCTCTGATAGAAATGCACAATTTGTATGTGTGATTAGTATGAGTGCACCTAATGGTGAGACGACTCAATTTAAAGGGACAGTAACAGGCGAAATTACAACAGAACCAATTGGAGATCATGGATTTGGATATGATCCGATTTTCTATGTACCGTCTTTAAATAAAACAATGGCACAATTGTCAGATGCTGAAAAGGCTAAAATTAGCCATAGAGGACATGCTATAGATCAATTACAACAATTTTTAGCGGGGGAGAAAAATGAGTAAATGGATTATAGTTAGTGATAATCATAATGAAACAGGTGTTCTTTACCAAGTGTATGATCAACATCAAGACGCAGATGTATTCCTTCACCTTGGTGATTCTGAATTTCAATATGATGATACAGAATTGAGCTTATATCATCGAGTTAAAGGAAATTGTGATTTTTATCCAGAATTTCCAGAGGAGCAATCTATTACACATCATCATGTTCACGCATTTTATACACATGGCCATTTGTATCAGGTCAATCAGACAAGAATGAAATTAGCTGAAAAAGCTAAGACTGTTGGTGCGCAATTAGCATTTTATGGTCATACACATGTTGCTAAATATGAAAACATCGCAAACGTGCACGTGATTAACCCAGGCAGTATTTCACAATCAAGAAGTAATGTTGAAGAAACTTATGCAGAACTTATCATTGATGATACGACATTACAATGCACTTTGAATTTTAGAAATCGTGAAAATAAAGTGATAGATACAATCGAATTCAAATTAGAAAACAGTTAGGCATTCAATATTGCCTAACTGTTTTTATGTTTACATATAAAAAATGTAATAAAAAAAGAGTTGTAATCTCAATAGATTACAACTCTTATTAGCGTCCTGGGAGGGATACTATAAACCTTATAACGACGGGTTTCATGGGCTTTCGGGTCCCTAACGGGTCCCTAAAAATCACATTGCACTTATTATTTGTGTTGCTTTTGCATCTTCTTCTTTGTATGTTTCTTCAAGTAAATGTGAATAAAATTCGGTAGTAACTGATATATTTTTGTGTCCTAGTCTTTTCGAAATGTAATATATAGAAATGCCTTTGGCTAGTAAATATGAACAGTGAGTATGACGTAAAGCATGTGAAGTGATTTCTTTGATACCTAGATTGTTACAATATTTTTTTAAACGTTTGTTAACTGCATTGTTTGTTAGTTCACCAAAGATAGTACCGTCAATTGTTCTAGGTAATTGATCAATAGATTTAATGATATAATTCATATCTTTTTGACTAATGGACACATAACGTGGAGATGAATCAGTTTTATGTTCATCAATATATATTTCGCTTTTAATTTGATTGATATATTCACGCTTTAGATTTAACGCGCCACTTATACGACAACCAGTACAAATCATGATGAATAGTACGAGTGATGATGCGTTGTCTTTAGTCGTCAAATGCTGTTTTAACACTTCATAATCTTTTAGATTGATATACTTACTATCTTCACTTTTATTAGGGTTATTAGCCCTATAATTAACCTTAAAGGTAGGGTTCTTTGCAATAAGCCCTTCGTATACTGCATCGTCTAATGATGTTCTTATATAGCCATTTAATTTTCTTATAGACTCTTTAGAATGATTTTTTGAAAATTCATTAATAAAATCTTGATAGTGATACCTGGATAAATCTTTCAGCTTTTTCTTGCCAATAGGGTGGTTATTGATATGTTCTATAGCAGCAGCGTAAGACTTATATGTTTTAGCTGTTACAGTCGATTTCTTAAACGTTTCACACCACGTTTTAAAATAGTCATACAGGGTTAAATTAGGTTCATAATCAATGCCTTGTTTTAACTCATTTAACTTATCTAATCCAGCAGAATTAGCTTCTCTTTTTGTTCGAAAACCTTTTTGTCTATACCGTTTACCTTCATACTTAAATTCGTATTGCCATTTTTTACCGTCATAACATCGTGTTTGCATGTTATCCCTCCTCAAAAAAGGTAAAAAATAATAAGGGTAGGTGGACTACCCCGATAATATATAGTTTGAGACTATTAATAATATTTATATTAATAGCCATATGTTATAATTAGATAAAAAAGTAGGTGATTCGATGCGCATAGAGTTCAGTGATGCAGAAATAGCATTTATAAAAGAATCGATTGAAAGTTATAGTCGTGAATTCGGAATTTATGATTATGAACAAGAATTTAAACTTAAACTTTATGAAAGCATAATGTGCAAAATTAATGCTCAATATGAAGGATCATATTTATTTAATATCATCAATTAATTTATTGTAATCTGTCAGTACTTTTTCATTAGCATCTATAATATCTTTTAATGTATTTAACAAGAAATCACAATCTGCTTTTGCTACTGCTCCAACTTGTGAATGATTTATAATATTTCTCATGTTATAAGCCACTTCGATACGTCTTTTAGTTCTATAATTAATTTTCTTTCTTTCTTTTAAAGACTCTAAAAGTTTATCATACATTGTGGGGTCAGAATCTTTATGTTTAATATTGTTGGCTCTCTTCAATTTAATTAAAAAAGATTCTATAGCAACAGCGAATGTAGCTGCAGCAGGTAAATACAATTCTCTTTTATAAGCTTGTAAACCTTGATTGATTTGATAAGTAAAGGTTTTATCGTTTACAACCTTTTTCATACTATTTAAATCTAAATGGTTAAAAGGTTGCACTTCTTCGTGCGACTTATCAGACATTCTTTCTTTTGAAACATTATTAAATTTTCTAAAATGATTTTCTGCAAAATGCTTTCCTGCTCTGTAATAATCATCTAATTTATAATCTAATGGTTTGTTTATTGGAAATTCACCATGATACGTACTTATATACATTACATTTTCATCAGTATTAACGATATTTAAATGATCACGTACATACGCTTCCGGATCATAAATATAGGAAGTATATTTTTCTGATAAAGCATGTAATTCTTGGTTTCTATAATCATAAAAAGATTCCATAATAGAGTTGTTTGATATGATGACAACTTTTGGGTATTCAAAAAATTCTTCGTTCAAAAGTACGATAGAAATCTTATAGTTTGCATCCTCAAATAAAGGAAATGCCTCAGGGCTGCTTTGAAACTGATAAAAATACCGTGTATTAACAACATCGCGATAACCACTTAAGAATTTATTTAAATATAAATTTAACACTTGCTTACTTTCTTCCATCCCTCAACCTCCAATCTAATAATAAAAGTAGGCGGACTACCCTAAAAATATAAAAAAAGAGTATGTGAAAATGTACTCTTTTTAATAGAGAGTTAGAATCAACTAAATTCATTTATTTGTAATATATTTATTAGAATTGTTACCAAAACTATTAAAATAATAAAATATAAAATTATATAGATTAATATAATTTTAATAGTTAACTTCTTTTCTTGAATTTTCACAATTACATAAAGTGAATGTAGGAAAGTGATGGTAATTATGAAAATAACGCCGAAAAGAAAATAAAACATAATTTTAAAAGTCCTTTCTAGCAATCAAAATAAGATTTAAGGATTAGTGTTTAGTTGTTTTATCCTCTATTTTATTATTATCTTTAAGTACATTGTCTGCATGACGGTCGCAAGCAGATAATGATAAAGTTGCCATCATAAAATAACTGCTATAATAAATTTAAATTTCACAATAAACACCACCATATCATAAAATTAGATATCCTAGAAATGAGATTATACTTACAGCTAAAAAAGCCAATGAAATTGTTCTACATGTGTGTTTATAAGTTATCCCTTCAGTTTGTGATAAAAAGAAACTGAAAATAAATAAAAAAATGCTAATTAAAAATAAACCGATAATCACATAGATCAATGTATTCATCCCCTTAGATTAAGTTTATTTCATCTTGATCATATGCAGTAACTAAATGCGAATTATATAATTATAAAAAAATAAAATTATATAGTATTATCACGATAATAGAGATAAAAACTATGGTTAATATCGTCCACATGGTATAAGCTCTTTTGAAAATTTGTTCGTTCGCTTTTATAAGTTTATAAATATTGATGATTAACAAAATAATATTTACAATTAGTAAAATTAATAGGCATTCAATAACTAATGTCATCATCTACGACTCCTTTGGACTTACTGTCTTTTTTCATCAATTTCTCTGGCGTATTTTTGTAATTTTCTGCGTGTTTTTATAATACTTTCCTTTTTAGGACGTGACTTCCTAAAAACATTACCTCTGTTAGTTCTCACAGTATAAAAAATTTTCCTCAGTTTAACTTGATAATTAATTATTTTCATTCTACATTTCTCCTTTAAATATTTATATTAAAGCGTCACTAGGTCGCTTATTAAAATAGTTTTTGACTTGCTACAACTCTACCAATTACTTTTACTTCGTCATCTTTTCCGTAAACTTGCGGATAGTGACTAGAATTATTTGATTCTGGAATTAATATAATTTGGTCACCGTTGTATCTAATACGTTTAACGGTGGCATTGTAGCCATTGACCATAACGACACCTAATTGACCATTTTCGACAACAGAATCTTTTTCTACTACGACTATATCGCCATCTTGGAAAATCTTATCCATGCTATCGCCAGATACTTTCAAACCAAATTCTTCTTTATCAGAATTAAGTTTATTAGTAGCAAAGTATATGTAATCAATTAAATTTTCTTCACTATAGATAGGTAAACCAGCAGATATTTTTGAAACAACTGGAATCTTTTTGACTGGTAGAGTTTCTAATTGAGGTTGTTCTTCTTCTATTCCCATAATATATGAAGGAGATACTCTCAATGCTTTTGCTAATTTTACAATCTTATCTCTTTTCATATTTTCTATGTCGCCAGTTTCCCATTTTCTTACAGTTGATTTTCCAACGCCTACTAAATCTCCAACTTGTTCTAGAGTTAAATTCAATTCTTTACGTCTACTTTTAATGTCGGGTTTCATGTTAAATTTCCTCCTAATTGGTATGTATTAAATATAGCACTTAAGTATCTTAAAAGCAACACTTATATAGGAAATGAAAATAAAAATGTATTTTTAGACACTTTTGTATTGACTCAATGATTTTTAGCGTGTATTATTAAAGTATCCTAAAAGACACGGAGGTGTTAAATAATGAACAAAGCAAAGCTTTATTCTGCTTTGGCAATGAAAGAGATGCATGTAAATGATTTTTTAAAAGCGTTAAATGAGCATGGTCTAAAACTTTCCAAAAGTGCCTACTATAGCAGGATTAGAGGAGAACAAGAATTTGACATCAAAGAAATTAAGACTATAGTTAAAGTTCTCAATTTAACTAGAGAACAAATGAATGATATTTTTTTTGAAGAATTAGTGTCATAAAAGACACTTAAAGGAGGAAATTAAATGCAATTATTACAAGAAATACAAATTGAAAATAACACAGAACTGGGAGCAGTTGTATCTAGTCGAGTAGTAGCAAACGAATTAGAGAGAAGACACGATCATGTAAAAAGGGATTTAGAAAATATTTTAATATCCCCAAATGTGGGGACATTAATTATCCCTAGTGAATATAAAGATTCTAGAGGTCGAAACCAAAAAGAATACTTACTAACAAAAGACGGTTTCACTTTATACATGTTCAATATTCAAGGTCACAACGAATTCAAAATGGCCTACATTAATAAATTTAATGAGATGGAGAACGCGATTCAAAGCAGATTACCTGGGACATATAAAGAGGCGTTATCACAATTACTTCAAACAGTAGAAGAAAAAGAGAAGTTAGAACTGGAAAATAACATGAACAAACAGAAAATAGCCGAATATGAACCTAAAGCATCTTATCTAGATACTATCTTGAATAATAAAAGTTTAGTCACTGTTGGCCAAATTGCAAAAGATTACGGTATGTCAGCTCAAGCATTAAACAAACTACTTCATGATTTAAAAGTTCAATACAAACAATCAGGACAATGGTTACTTTACTCAAATATTCAAGACAAAGGTTACACACATTCATCAACTACAGAAATTGAGCATAAAGATGGGAGTACATCAGTAAGAATGAATACCAAGTGGACACAAAAAGGACGTCTTTTCATCTATGAATTACTTAAAGATAACGACATCCTACCCACAATCGAACAAACAACTTAAAGGAGTGAATGGAATGCGAGAAGAAAAATTAAAGATGCTTCTCTTACTACTTGAAGATGTGCCGAGAGACGACTGGAATAGATTAGTAAATGAAGTGAATAATCAATACAGTTACCAAGCTGACAAGGTAGGACTTGCCAGTGATAACTGCAAACAAATAGCGAATAACTATAAGCGCTATGGTTTTTAAGATGGATAAGGATTATTGTTATCCTTTTCATCTCTAACATTAATGTCGAAATACAAAACGTGATCTAAACTGACAACTCTATCTTTCGGCTGAATGATGTGTAGAGTTTTGTTTTCGGCATCTTTCCGACGTTCTTGCACTTTAATAACTTCGCCATTAATTAAATGTAAATCTAAAGAAATAACGTTTTCCATATCTAAATATTGACTGAGCAAACTTTTATGCATAAATCCACCTCCCTTCATAAAGGGATAACAACATTATACACGAAAGGAGTATTTAAGATGACACAAACTTTAACCGTATCTGTACCAATACCAGACACACACGTACTTGTCGCTAAAGATGAATACGATGAGTTAATAAATTACTCACTAGATCCAGTTTGGGACTTAAAAGAATTGAAACGCAAATTAAAAATGTCATCTGACGACACTATTAAAGATAGATTATTATTCAATCCGAAGTTTGAGAAATTACTTAAAAAGCAAGGCATCGCACATTATCCAGATGAGAGTTTAAATCGTTGGAGATTCAACGCAAGAAAGATGAATAAGTTCATCGAAGAACATTTTGAAGAAATACATGGGAAGGGGAGATAAATATGAAATCACACGACAAATCATTCTTAATCGCATTAGTATCGTGGATTGTACTATCACTTGCACTTACTTTTGCAGGCGTACACTTCATCACTGCATTAGGTACCGCAATGTTAATTAGTATCGCAGCATTTGTATTTTTCGAATATGAATTTTTTTCAAATAAAAAAGACTGAAACTTGCGCCAACAAGTAACAGTCAAAACAAACAGTCGCATAATTTAACTACTATTAATGTATCACGGAGGTACAAATGAAACAACATAAATTTAAACGAATGGCACGTGACTTGATGGATTTGATACCAAACAATCGTTTTCAAGTCGACTATAAATACGATGTTATTTGGTTCTCACATTACCATACAAACGGTGTGAGCGTGCTTCAAATAGACAACACAATTCATTCAGAAGGTGAAATGCTAACCAATTTTGAACTAGCTAAAAAAGTAATCAAAGGAGAGTGTTTGATAGATGAAAGAGACAGTGACTTATCTCATCAAACTTAAAGATGTTGATGATGACATATATATCACTAATCGACCTAGCGAAAATTTTCCAGATATTAAATATTCAACTAACAGACGAGACGCTAAAGATTTTGACGGTATGGATAATGCAGTGATTGACATGACAAAGCATAAAGCAATCAAGAAAACTGTAAAAGAATCAACTGAATATGAGGAGGTCGAGTATGACTGAACCAAACACTGAAAAAGATATTTTCACTCAACTAGGCATTGAAAATTTAGCGCAACAGAACAAAGAGAAGTATTACAAATTTGTTGTCTATGGTCGTCCTGGTACTGGTAAAACGACATCACTTACAAGAGAAAATAATGCTTTTGTATTAGATATTAACGAAGATGGAACAACGGTTGTTGAAAATGGTTTAGGTGTTTCAATCACTAGTTTTAATCACTTAGCTAAGATAATCCAAGATTTACCTAAGATATTAACTGCTGCAAGAGAGAAAGGGCAACCAGTCGACATAGTAATTATAGAAACTTTGCAAAAATTACGCGACATTACATTAGATCAAGTTATGAAAGGTAAAACTCGAAAACCTCAATTTAATGATTGGGGAGAAGTTGCGACAAGAATTATCAGTATGTACAGATTTATAAGTAAGTTGCAACAAGAATATAAATTTCATTTTGCTATCACAGGGCACGAGGGAAATAGCTCTGACAAGAGGGAAGATGGAACTTTATTCAATCCGTCGGTAACTATCAAAGCACAAGATTCAATCAGAGACGCAGTAATTAGTCAATCGGATGTATTAGCAAGAACATATACAGAAACTGATGTAGTAGATGGCGAAAATCAAACGAGATGGATATTTAGCGTAGAACCATCCGCAGACTATGAAACAAAAGTAAGACATTCACCATCAGTGACATTAAACAATAAGAAATTTGAAAATGCGTCATTGTCAATGCTAATAGACGCAATAAGAAACGGAAACTAATAAAAAATTAAAAGGACGGTAATTAATTATGAAAATCACAGGACAAGCACAACACATTAAAGAAACTAATCAAGAGACATTTTTAAAAGGCGGCGACTTTTTAGGAGCTGGAGAATTTACAGTGAAAGTAAAAGATATTGTATCGAATGATGCGCAGGGTCGTTACTTCACTATCGTATTTGAAAATAACGAAGGCAAACAATATAAGCACAATCAATTTGTTCCACCATTCCAACAAGACTTTCAAGAAAAACAATATATAGAGTTGTTAAGTAGATTAGGAATCAAATTAAACTTACCAGATTTAACATTTAATACAGATGAGTTAATTAACAAAATGGGAACAATCGTACTTAAATACAAATTTAACGAGGATCAAGGCAAATATTTCGTAAGACTATCATTCGTTAAAGTTTGGAACAAAGGTGATGAAATCGTTAATAAACCAGAACCTAAAACAAATGAAATGAAACAAAAAGAAAAGCAAGCAAACGGGCAACAAACACCAATGAGTAAACAAGACAATCCATTTGGCAATGCAAATGGTCCAATTGATATCAGTGATGATGACTTACCATTCTAGGACGTGATTAAATGCAACACATTACAAGATACCAGAAAGATAACGACGGTACATATTCCGTCGTTGCCACTGGTATTGAACTAGAGCAAAGTCATATAGATTTATTAGATAACGGTTACTCACTTAATGCAGAAGTGGAAGTGCCGGATAACAAAAGATTGTCTATTGAACAACGTAAAAAGATTTTTGCTATGTGCAGAGATATTGAAATGCATTGGGGAGAACCAGTGGAATCACTAAGAAAAAGGTTTCAAGCAGAACTTGAAATAATGAACGGTTATGAAGAAATAAGTTTACGAGATTGTTCTATGAAAGTAGCTAGAGAATTAATTGAATTGATTATCGCATTCATGTTTCATCATCAAATACCTATGAGAATGGAAACGAGTAAATTAATGAGTGGAGACCAGGCGATGTTGTATTGGGCAACTGTTAATCGTAATTGTGTGATATGTAGCACTCCAGGTAGTGACTTAGCTCATTACGAGGCAGTTGGTAGAGGTATGAACAGAAACAAGATGAATCATTACGATAAGCACGTACTAGCGTTGTGTAGACGCCACCATAACGAACAGCATGCAATCGGCGTTAAGTCATTTGATGATAAATATCACTTACAAAGCAGCTGGATTAAAGTTGATGATCGATTAAATAAGATGTTGAAAGGAGAAAGCAATGAACAATAGAGATTACATTTCATCAATAATCACTCAATTCAGTGGCCAAAACAACATTATTCCTATACCTGCCATATATCTAAAAATTACTGAAGATTATCCAACTGCTGCATTACTCAACCAATTGATTTATTGGTCGGATAGAACTCATAGAAAAGATGGTTACTTTTACAAATCTTATAAAGAATGGGAAGACGAAATACATTTATCTAAATACCAAGTAATGCGTTCAATAAAAAAATTGAAAAGCATGGGGATTGTAGAAACTGCTTTAAAAAAGGCAAATGGGGCACCTACAGTCCATTATAAAGTCGATAGTGAAGTTACTTCACGATGGATTGTTAAGTTTCTTAACAATGGAAAGTCAACAAACTTAACAATGGATAGTGAAGAAACTCAAAAATCCTTAACAGAGATTACTACAGAGAATACAACAGAGATTACTACAAAAGATATATTGTCGGGCAACCCGACTGTTTCTCCGATTCCCTATAAAGAAATTATTGGT
>ERZ1023492.12-NODE-12-length-149977-cov-7.324302_pt1 | contig 149977 bp, 155 predicted proteins | sample MGYA00380541_ERZ1023492 | MGnify/ENA primary metagenome ERZ1023492 (study PRJEB33173, sample SAMEA4830351) | metagenome | study: EMG produced TPA metagenomics assembly of the PRJEB25223 data set...
CGTAAGAACCACTACATCATAAATGATTAGTGGTTCTTTATTATTTCTGTCCCACGCCCTACAATCATAAATGTACATTTTTTAATCGTGGTGTTCCGCTGTATGATTGGCTGTCAACTTTTTGATGAGGAAATCAGCGATTAACATTAAACTAAACATGATGATTAGGCTCATAGTGACATCACTTGTAAAGTGCGCGCCTATTCTTATTCTACTTAGAGCCATCAACACACTATAGATTAATCCTATGATAAACATCCATTGTCTGGTTGATAGTTTTTTAAAGTAAAATGCAAAGAACATGAAGAAAGCACCGTTTCCAGTGTGACCTGAAGGGAATGAACTATGTCCCGTATTACCATTAATAGTAAGCCAATTGGTAAAGTGACCAGCTTTATCCTCAATTTCATATGGTCTGACACGTCCCCATAGTTCTTTCATATTATCTACGAGTTCTAGGCCGATGAGTAATACCATAAAGCTAATAATAGAGACTTTGAATAGTCTTTCTAATTCTGACATATCAACACGTTTTAACCAAAATTGATAACAAATTAATGCAATAACGATTAAGATAATGAATGAAATTAAGAAACTTAAGCCAATTGATAAAGCTTCACCAGTGTTTCCTTCGTTATTTGCCATACCCATAGGTTTATGTTTTTTAATATTTTCTGATGTAGACATCATGTATTGGACAGTTTCAGATACCCATGCATTAGTCTTAATTAAAGTATAAACAAAAGATACAATCAAAATGATAGCTTGTGCTAATCTATTTTTAAATGTTTTAAACACATAATAGTTAAAAATAATCATAGATATAATAAGTACAATTGTGGGTGGGAAGAGTCCATAATTTTGGAAAATAGTGCCAAATAAAGAGTTTTGATCCATTAAATGTTTGGAAATAAATTGATCTAAAAACGTTGCAGCACATAAAACAACAATAAGAATACCTAAAGTAACTGAAGCGAGTTTTTTTGAAATAACCATATGATCCCCCTAGATGTTATGTATTTGTAAATCATGATTCCAAGAGACGTATCTATACTAAGTTTTCAAATAGTATAGTCATGTCTTGTTAAAGGGTAGTAATCATTTTTTAAGTCATTATGTTGTGAATATTAAGATTATGTAAATGCAATATTTTGAACAAGATGATGAATCTATAGAAATACTTTTGAGTAAATATGAGTGTTCATTTATGTAGACAAGTTTTTAATTTTATCTTATTAGTGTAATATGGAAAATATTTATCTACAAAAGTAAGCGTTTGCACTTTGATTTTAACTCGATTTATTCTAAAATGAGCATATATACAAACATAAGGAGATGGATTGAATGTCAGTATTAGATAAATTTAAATTAGAGAATAAAGTTGCGATTGTTACAGGAGGTGCGTCTGGTTTAGGTAAAGCCATGGGGAAAGCATTAGCTGAAGCGGGTGCCAATCTTGTGATTGCTGATATGAATTTAGAAGTTGGTCAACAAACAGCTAAAGAATTCGAAGAAGAAACAGGTAACAAAGCTATTGCTTGTGAAGTAGATGTTACAAATATTGATCAAGTTAACGCTATGGTAAAAGAAACAATGGATACTTTTGGCCATATTGATATTTTATTTAACAATGCAGGAATTAATGAACATGTTGATTTTGAAGATATGCCATACGAACGTTGGAAAAAAACGATGGACGTTAACTTAAATAGTATGGTATTAGTAACTAACGCAGTAGGAGAAGTATTCCGTAAACAACAAAGTGGTGTTATCGTCAATACATCTTCAATGTCAGGTGTTATTGTTAACACACCACAACCACAAGCAGCATATAATACCTCTAAAGCAGCTGTCATCATGTTAACTAAAAGTTTAGCTAACGAACGGGCTAAACATAATATCCGTGTAAACACTATTGCACCAGGATACATGAAAACAGAATTAACTAAAGATTATTTCGCTAAAGGTGGCGACATGATTGATACTTGGATGAACATGACACCAATGAAACGTCCAGGTGTTCCTGAAGAATTACAAGGTGCTGCGCTATACTTAGCTTCAGATGCATCATCATTCGTTACAGGATCAGTTATCACTGTTGATGGTGGTTACACTGCATTATAATAGTAATGTAGATTTATAAAGCTAACTCATTTTTGAGTTAGCTTTTTTATTATGCATAGATCTATTTACCTCTTTAATAATCAGAAAATTAGAACTTTAATATATCGGTTGTAAATTTGAAAAAGCGTGTTATTATATTACTTAGATATCTAACTAAATGAGGTGAAGCAATGGAATTAACGTATCAATTTTTATTAAGAAGCTTAGCGCACCAAATGAAAAACTATGCGGATCGAAGGTTAGATGATTTTGGAATTACTCAAGAACAGAGTCATACATTAGGTTACATTTATCGACATCAAGAAAAGGGCATTTCACAAAAGGACATCATGAAGACGTTCGATAGAAAAGGCTCAACAGTTAGTAGTATATTAAAAAATCTCGAAAAGAGAGATTTAGTATATCGAAAGGTAAATCCAGAAGATACACGAAGTAAAATTTTAAAACTAACTGATGAAGGTATAACGTTAGTCGAGTCATTTACAAAGGTCTTTGATGAAATTGAAGAGCGAATGATTTTAAATTTTGCCGAAGAAGATAAAATAAAATTAAAAGAATATTTAGAACAGATGATGAAAAACTTAGAATAATGCGTGGTTATTGCTATTGATAATAACCACATTATTTTTCAATATATAGTTAGAAATCTAACTGTTAGTCATCTAACGAAAAAGGGAGTAAGAATAATGAAAGACGAACAATTGTATTTTTTTGAAAAAGCACCAATCTTTAAAGCAATGATGCATTTCTCATTGCCAATGATGATAGGAAGTTTATTAAGTGTAATTTATGGGATTTTAAATGTATATTTCATAGGATTTTTAGATGATAGTCATATGATTTCAGCTATCTCATTAACATTGCCAATCTTTGCAGCTTTGATGGGATTTGGTAATTTATTTGGAGTTGGTGGTGGAACGTATATTTCACGACTATTGGGTGCCAAAGATTATAGTAAAAGCAAATATGTAAGTAGTTTCTCAATATATGGTGGATTACTATTTGGTATTATTATTGCATTAATTACAATACCATTTACAGATCAAATTGCTCAAATATTAGGAGCACATGGTGAAACCATTCATTTCACAAGTGAATATTTAAGAATTATGTTCTTAAGTGCACCATTTGTTATTGTATTCTTTATTTTAGAACAATTTGCACGTGCTGTTGGTGCACCATTTGTATCAATGGCTGGTATGTTAGCAAGTGTTGTATTAAATATGATTTTAGATCCAATATTAATTTTTGGATTTGATTTAAATGTAGTTGGAGCAGCTTTAGGAACAGCAATTTCAAACTTAGTAGCTGCGGTCTTCTTTATCATTTATTTTATGAAAAAAATTGATTCTTTATCTGTAAATATTAAATTTGCCAAACCTACAAAAGAAATGATGGCAGAAATTTTCAAAATTGGTATTCCTGCTTTCTTAATGGTAGTACTTATGGGTGTAACTGGATTAGTATTGAACTTATTCTTAGCTACTTATGGTAACTATGCGATTGCTAGTTATGGTATTCAATTTAGATTAGTACAATTCCCAGAATTAATTATTATGGGGTTAAGTGAAGGGGTTGTACCATTAATTGCTTATAACTTTGTTGCTAATAAATCAAGAATGAAAGATACAGTTAAAGCAGTTATAGTATCTATTTTTGCAATCTTTGCAGTAAGTATGGTAGTTGTGTTCATCTTTGGACACCAAATTATTCAATTATTTAGTACTGATCCACACATTGTTAGTCTAGCAACATTTATGCTACAAGTTACAATGACATCATTACTATTAAATGGTATTGGATTTTTATTTACTGGTATGTTACAAGCAACTGGACAAGGACGTGGTGCAACGATAATGGCTATTTTACAAGGAACAGTCATTATTCCAGTCTTATTCGTTATGAATAGTTTGTTCGGTCTAACTGGTGTAGTATGGTCATTATTAATTGCTGAGACATTATGTGCTTTAGCAGCAATGTTAATCGTTTATTTATTAAGAAATAAACTAACTGTTGATAAAGAAGCCTTATTAGAAGAATAATCATTAGTGTTCAATTGGAGGATGAGACATAACGTTTTTGTGCTTCTGGGAAACCGATTAACGGCGTCCCAAAAGCAGGATTATCGGCAGAAGGGACCCAACATAGAGAAATTGGTATTCCAATTTCTGCAAACAATGCAAGTTGGGCATACGCTCACGATTCGACAAAATTTGGAAAACAATTCAAATGAACAAACTCAACTATTGAGTTTGTAAGAACTACTAACCTATGAATAAGGAAGTAGTTCTTTATCATCGTTCGGTTCTGCTCAAATTCTAAACGCTTTTGTCCCGATCTCCTTTTTGTCTAATTCGTGAACAATTTTTAATATTATTGTGAATGGTACTGGTAATCGTTATGATGTAACGTGGACAGAAAGTTGAAGTAATAAAGATAGGGGGATTCGATGGTACATATTAAAAGGTACCCAAAAATCGTTATTGCTTTAATAATGATTTGTTTTCTTTCGTTGATGCCATCTCTGATGAATGAGGCTTCAGCTCATGCAACTTTGGAAAAGACGAATCCTAAACAAGATGGTGTTGTGAAACACATGCCTGATGAAATTGAATTAGAGTTCAATGAACCTGTTAACTCTAAGTACTCCAATATCACCTTATACAATGATAAAGGAAAAGAATTAGGCAAAGTGAAACCATTGACATCTGGATGGTCTAAAACGTTAGCATTTTCAACTGACAAAGTCGGCAAAGGTACACATACAATTAAATGGCAAGCCATCTCGGCCGATGGACATGAAGTTGGAGACCAATTTGAATTTTCAGTTGGTAAAGTCACTGCGAAAGATATAGATACATCTAATGCTTTTTATGAAGAACCAAGTTTCTGGTTTGGTGTTATGCGATATATTGCAGAAGGCGCTACGATTGTATTAGTTGGTTTCTTTTGGTTGAATCGTATCGCTATACGAAAGCAACTGAAATCGTTTGAACCATTTCCAAAACAGTTTGGTATTGCATTTATGTTGATGATGTCATATGTAATGGCATTATTGCTTTACATGATGACATTAACTTCTGACGTAGTAGATGATATTTTGTCCCTTAATATTGATGTTTTAATGCAATTTCCATTTATTTTAAGCTCAATTGCAATGATATTATTATATGCGTTAATCATAATTAGAAATATGGATCGCATATGGTATGTACTCGTATCATTTGTAATGATTTTAACAATAGCGATGTCTGGTCATGCGTGGTCACAAACATTTCCGATTTGGTCCATTTTGATTAGGACGATACATATAGCAGGTATGACGCTTTGGTTAGGCGCACTTGTATATCTCGTATGGTATGCAATGATTAAGAAGTCATTAGATCAAATGAAGACAGTCCGCTCAATGCTATTTAAAGTAAATGTGATTGCGGTAACGATGATTATCATTTCAGGCGTGCTAATGGCAATTGATGAAACCAATATTTTGGCGATTTGGTCAAATATGCAAACATGGACAACATTAATGTTAGTTAAAATCATAGGTACAATACTTATGATGGCATTAGGATTTTATCAAACTTCAAAAGCACTTGGTAAACGTCAACAAGTCAACCGCATGACATTGATTACAGAATTGGTAATAGGAATCATACTTATTTTTATAGGTGTTATGATGAGTCAAATTAATATTCCAGGTTAAGGAGCAATATTATGTTTAAAAAATTAATATCAATGAGTTTTATTTTATTTTTTGCATTAGGATTGTTTAAAGTGGCAGATGCACATGTCACTTTAAATCCTAATGAGAGTGAACCTAAATCATATGATAAATATGACGTACGTGTTCCTGTAGAACAGAATGACAACACAGTTAAAGTAGAGTTAACAGTACCCAAAGGTGTGAATCTTGAAAATGTAGCACCGGTTGATGGGTTCAAGCATTCTTTTGAAAAAGATAAAAAAGGAAACATCACAAAAGTAACATGGAAAGCAACTGGAAAAGGTATAGGTCCAAATGAATTTATAGAATTTCCAATTGTAGCCGCTAATCCTGACAAAGAAGGCAGTTTTAAATGGAAAGCTGTTCAAACGTATGATAACGGTGACGTCGTTAAATGGGATGGAAAAGAAGATAGTGAACATCCTGCACCAATTACTACTGTGAAAAAAGGTGCTAATCCAAGTGGTTCACATAGTGATCAATCATCAACTACAAGCGGTAGTACGATTGCATTATGGATAGTATCTATTGTCGCAATTTTACTTTCATTAATTGCGATTTTTAAGAAATCACGTAAATAATCATTTCAATTAGAGGTAGAGTTATTTAACCATTGAAGTATCGCTAAATGACATAGCGACATATTTCAACGTTAATTCTCTACCTCTTTTAATATAACTAAAATTTTAAAATAATAATGATGTTGTTGTATTGTCACTTTCATAATGATAAATATGTTCTATAATATAGATGTGAGGGAGGAAACATCATGCGCAGATTATTATACTCATTTTTAATTTATATGATTATTGGGTTATTTAGTGGTTTTTATTATAGAGAATTGACTAAAGCTCATCATTTTACGGGTGATACACAATTATCATTAGTCCATACACATACATTAATTTTAGGTATGTTCATGTTTTTATTATTGCTACCTTTAGAAAAGGTCTTTAAATTAAGTAGTTATTATTTATTTAATTGGTTTTTCGTGATTTACCATATTGGTGTATTAGTTACAATTGGTATGATGACGATCAAAGGTACATATCAAGTCATTGGTAAAACTGTTCCAGCATCTTTCCCTGGTTTTGCAGGTATGGGACATACGGCTATGTTAGCCGCATTATTAATACTGTTTTTCTTATTAAGACAAGCTATCATTAAAGAACCCAGAGATTAAAATGAACTCGTGAGTGCACATACTCACGAGTTTTTTTATGAAGTGATTTGCTTCATATGTCATAGGTCGTGTAGTATAATGAAAAAGTATTAAATGATAATAATTTTCAGTTAAAGTATAAATATATGTTATTTACAGTGTTATTTTAGGGGGAAGCAAAATGGAAGACGTTACAATTATAGGTGGCGGTCCAGCAGGTTTATTTGCAAGCTTTTACTCAGGTTTAAGAGGGATGTCTGTGAGAATCATAGACGTTCAAGATAAATTAGGTGGAAAGATGCAAGTTTACCCAGAAAAAATCATATGGGATATAGGTGGTGTAGCACCGAAACCATGTTATCAAGTTATAGAAGATATGATTCAACAAGGGTTACATTTTAATCCTAAAGTGAATTTAAATGAACGTGTCATAGATATAAGAAAAAAGGCTGAAAGACATTTTGAAGTTGAAACTGAAAAAGGTCACATCTTTCATTCTAAATCAGTCATTTTTGCAATCGGTGGTGGTATTATAAATCCCAAACCATTAAATATCAAAGGGGCAGAAAGATATCAACTGACGAACTTACATTATGTCGTGCAATCATTTGCTAGATTCAAAGGGAAAGATGTTCTTATTTCTGGTGGTGGCAACACTGCATTGGATTGGGCACGTGATATTGCTCAAATTGCGAACAGTGTGACAGTTATTTTTAGAAAACCAGAAGTGTCTGGATATGAAGCAATGACTAAAGTCCTAGAGGATTTAAATGTAACATTGATACCACATACACAAATTAGTGAATTAATAGGTAACGAAGAAGATAAGTATATTCACCAAGTTAAATTAGAAAATGTAGAGAATGGTGATATTTCAATAGCTTCATTTGATGACGTCATTATTAGCCATGGCTTTGATCATGAAAATCCGTTATTAAAGGATTGTACATCGCAATTTGAACTATACGATGAATATCGTGTTAAAGGTTTTGGAAATACAACTACTAATATTCCAGGTATCTTTGCGTGTGGTGACATTGTACATCACGAGGCAAAGGTTCACCTGATTGCGAGTGCTTTTAGTGATGCAGGTAACGCGGCCAATCTTGCTAAAACGTATATTCAACCAGATGCTCCAACGGAAGGCTATGTTTCCAGTCATAATGATATTTTCAAAGAGTCTAATAAAGACATTATCAATCAATATTTATTATAGAAGAAAAATCTGGGGGAGTCATAATGGTAGATATTAAACATTTAGCACCATCTGTAGAAGATTATTTAAAATTAAGAATAGATGCTGGATTAAGTGCGAAGTCCATCGAAGCGGCTCAAAGAGGACTACCTAATGCTTGTTTTAATGTCACTTTATATCATGATTCGTCATTAATAGGTATGGGTAGAATCGTTGGAGATGGAGGAACAGCACTTCAAATTGTGGATATTGCTGTCCATCCAGATTATCAAGGACAAGGGTATGGTCGTACAATTATGGAACACATTATGCAATACGTTTATGATAATGCAGTGAAAGGTACTTATGTAAGTTTAATGGCGGATTATCCCGCTGATAAATTGTATGAAAAATTTGGTTTTCAATCTACAGAACCACATTCAACTGGAATGTATATTTTATTTTAAATATAGTAAAAAGAGGTCCTCGCCAATGTAACGAGGACTCCTTTTAGTTGTAATACAATTATTAGTTTAATTAATGCCAAAATCGATAACGATTCGACCCATGTGTTGGTGATTCATTACGCGTTCAATACCATTTGGTAAGTCATCAAATGCAATGACATCTTTAATATCATGTAATTGTTTTGGTTTTAAATCTTTAGCAAGACGACGCCATACGAGTTTGCGTAGTTTAATTGGCGTGAAGACAGAATCAACACCTAATATACTGATACCTCTTAGAATAAGTGGAAAGACAGAACTTTCGAATTGAGTGCCGCCAGTCATTCCAATAACGGCTATACTACCATTATTATCAAGCTTATTGACGATATTAGCTAAGTTTTCGCCACCAACTGGATCTATAGCAGCCTGCCAAGTTCTTGAACCTAATGCTTTACCATCATATTCAGGTAAACGATCAATAACTTCCTTAGCACCTAATGTTTTCAATTTGTCAGTTGCATCTTTACGTCCAGTACTAGCAACAACACCATAATCTAATTTATCTAACATTAGGACTGATAACATACCAACACCACCAGAGGCACCTCTAACTAATACATTATCCTTTTCTATTGTTAATCCTTCTGTTTCTAATCGCTCAATAGCTAAACCAGCTGTGTAACCAGCAGTACCATAAATCATAGCTTCTTCTAAAGTTAAATCTTCAGGTAAATCGATAATCCATTCACTCTTTACACGAGCATATTCACTGAATCCACCGAATTGACTCACACCTAAATCATAACTTGTCACAATAACTTTATCCCCAACATAATGACCTGGGGCATTAGATTCTACAATTTCACCCGATAAATCAATACCTGGTACCATTGGATATTGTTTAACAATTGCATTTCGATCTTGGGTAGCTAATGCATCTTTATAGTTAATACTAGAGTAATGTACCTTGATAAGCACATCCCCTTCAGGTAAATCATCTATAGTTATTTGCTTAAAATCTGCAGAGACCTTTCCTTCATCATCTCTATCTACGACATAAGCTTTAAATTTATCTGTCAAAACATGTCACTCCTTCAATATTATTGACCTTCATTATAAATTGTAAACCTACTTATTAAAATGATTACTACTTTCCTTATTTATGTTTAGCAAAATAATGCCATAGTTATTTTAATATAAAATGAAGTGAAATTGCATAAAGTTTTAGAAATTAAAATGTTAAAAAAACTGTCTCATAAAAATTGAAAAGAATTGTTGTTGACACATTTAAAATAGACCCATATAATTATTTTGATAATGATTATCAATTGATATTACATAGATAAAAATATTCTGTATATTTAGTGCGACAAATCAACGTGAAAAATTTAGAAGAGGTGTAGGAATGAAGAAATTACCAGTAATTTTATTAACGTCGTCTTTACTTTTAGCAGCATGTGGCAATAACAGTGATAGTGGTAAAGATAATTCTAGTAAGAGTAGTAATAATAGTGAAAACAAAGCTGAATTAAAAGAAGCTACTAAAAAATATGAAAAATATACTGATAAACAATTAGATGAATTCTTAAAAGGTACTCAACAGTTTGTAGATGCGATTGACAATAATGATATGGATAAAGCGAAAGAATTATATCCTAAAGTACGTATGTATTATGAACGTTCAGAGCCTGTTGCAGAAGCATTTGGCGATTTAGATCCAAAAATTGATGCACGTTTAGCAGATATGAAAGAAGAAAAGAAAGAAAAAGAATGGTCTGGTTACCATAAAATAGAGAAACAATTATATCAAGATAACACAATAGACGATACAACTAAGAAAGATGCACAACAATTATTAAAAGATGCTAAAGAGCTACACGCTAAGGCAGATACTTTAGATATTACACCTAAGTTAATGTTACAGGGATCAGTAGACTTATTAAATGAAGTATCAACGTCTAAAATTACTGGTGAAGAAGAAATCTATTCTCACACAGATTTATATGACTTCAAAGCTAATATCGAAGGCGCACAAAAGATTTATGAACTATTCAAACCAACATTAGAGAAAAAAGATAAAAAATTGAGTGCCGATATTCAAAAGAACTTTGACAAAGTTAATGAATTACTTGATAAATATAAAGATGGTGATGGGTACAAATCTTATAGCGAGGTAACTAAGAAAGATAGAAAAGCACTTTCAGATGCAGTCAATTCTTTAGGAGAACCACTAAGTAAGATGGCTGTGGTTACAGAATGAGTAAAATAGATAATCAATCATCGTCATCTGTTTCAAGACGTTCATTTTTAAAAATGATGGGTATTGGTGGAGCTGGCGTTGTCATTGGCGCAAGTGGAGCGGGAAGTGTATTTTCATTTAAGTCAATGTTTGATACGCCAGAAGATGAAGAAAAAGATGCATATGAATTTTATGGCAAAGTACAAGCAGGCATAACAACACCAACGCAAAAAACATGTAATTTTGTATCGTTAGAACTTAAATCTAAAGATAAAAGCGCCATTAAGGATATGTTTAAACAATGGACTAAAATGGCGGCAAATATGACTGACGGCGATGCAGTAGAAAAGGATAGTAAGAATCCTTTATTACCACCCGTTGATACTGGCGAAGCAATTGGTTTAGGCGCTAGTAAATTGACTTTAACATTTGGTGTGAGTAAATCATTTATGAAAAAGCTAGGTCTTTCTGACAAAATACGAAAAGATTATAAAGATTTACCACATTTTCCAAATGATCAAATCGACGAAGACTATAGCGATGGTGACATCATGATTCAAGCTTGTTCTAATGATGAGCAAGTGACATTTCATGCTGTACATAACTTAATTCGTCCGTTTAGAGATTTAGTCAAAGTAAAATGGTCACAAAACGGATTTGTATCAGTCAAAGGTAAAGAAACACCAAGAAATCTAATGGCATTTAAGGATGGTACAGTTAATCCGCGTAAGACGAATGAATACAAAGATTATGTGTTTATTAATGACGGTTGGGCTAAAAATGGCACATATTGTATTATTCGACGCATTCAAATTCACATCGAAACATGGGATCGTACTGCATTAGAAGAACAAGAAGCTACTTTCGGTAGAAAAAGAAGCTCAGGTGCACCGCTAACAGGTAAAAAAGAATTTGATGAGTTGGATCTAAAAGCTAAGGATAGTACAGGAGAATATGTCATTCCAGAAGACGCCCATGCACGATTGGCAAGAGAAGCGAAAACTTCAATTAAAAGACGTGCGTATAATTATACTGCGGGTACTAACGAGAAAACAGGTAATTTAGAAACAGGATTATTATTTATCTGTTTCCAAAAATCTCCACAACAATTTATTGATATACAGAATCATCTAGGTCATAAAGACAAGTTGAATGAATATATTACGCATAGAGGTACTGCTACATTTATCGTATTGCCAGGCGTACAAAAGGGAGGCTACCTAGGTGAAACACTATTTAATTAAAATAGTAGTGATATTCATGATTGGCCTAACTATTTTTAAATTTACACCTGCACATGCCGAATCTGCTTCAATGAGCGAAACATATGTTGCGATTACTGATGCCAAATCGACAATTGCAGACAAAGATAAAAGCCAATCTGATAAAGCCAAAGCATTAAAAGACGTTAAAAAAGAAATTAAAGCTTTAAAGATTAATGATAGCAAAGAAGGCAAACAAGTTAATAGCAAGTTGAAAGAAGTGGAGAATGCTTCATCAGACGATGCTAAAGCGGACAAACTTGGTGAACTGACTAAAGCACTTATTGCTTATGAAAACCAACAATCTTCTAAAGATGCTTCAGGAAAGATTAAGGGATTACAACAAGCAGTTGATGCTAAAGACGCACCAATGAAAAAAGCCATCAAAGATAAAAATCATACAGAACTACAATCATTAAATAATGATTTAAATTCGATATGGACGAGTAATGAAACAGTCATTAGAAATTATGATGATGGTAAATATGGCCAAATTGAAGTTAATTTAATGCAATTAAGAGTTGCCATTCAAAAAGAACCACTAGATACCGACAAAGTTAAATCAGCATGGTCAACGTTTAAGGACAGTATTGATACAGTTGATCAGAAGCAGTCAGATTCAGACTCAGATAAGTATAAAGTTACTCAACTTAATGAAGAATTAGATAAAGCAATTGCTGGTATCAATGACAATGATTTAGACAAAGCAGATGCATCATTATCGCAATTTGTTAAAATCTGGCCATATGTCGAAGGTAAAATTCAAACTAAAAACAGTAGTTTATATACTAAAATAGAAGATAAAATTCCTTACTATCAAAGTATTTTAGATTATTCTAATAAAGACCGTGTGAAAAAAGGGTTACAAGAATTAAATTCAGAAATCAAAGATACGGTCGGACAAGGTGAGTATTCATTTGTAGATGTCATGATTATTTTCCTACGTGAAGGTATCGAGGTATTATTAATTATCATGACCTTAACAACGATGACACGTAAAGTTAAGGATGTTAAAGGAACGTCTAGTGTAGTGGGCGGTGCCTTATTAGGTCTTATTTTAAGTATTGGACTAGGTATTACCTTTATCTATACGATTGGTAATAATGGCGTCGTAAGAGAAGGTATGGAAGCTATTTTAGGTATCGTAGCAGTGGTGTTAATGTATGTTGTTGGTATTTGGATGCATCGAAGATCAAATGCTCAACGTTGGAATGAAATGATTCAGAACATGTATAACAATGCGATGAGTAACGGTAATTTAATATTACTAGGTACAATTGGATTAATTTCAGTATTACGAGAAGGTGTCGAAGTTATTATCTTCTATATGGGAATGATTGGTAGTATTACTACAAAAGATTTTATTCTTGGTATAGGATTAGCAATCATAATATTAATTATCTTCGCATTTGCATTTAGATTTATCGTGAAACTTATACCTGTACGATTCATATTTAGAGTACTATCTATCTTAATATTTGTTATGACATTTAAAATGTTAGGTGTAAGTATTCAAAAATTACAATTGTTAGGCTATATGCCTCAGCATAGTATTGAAGGATTACCAACATTGAGTTGGATTGGTTTCTACCCAAGTGTTGAAACAATTATTGCTCAAGTCATATTAATCATACTTATTCTTGTGTTTGTTTTATACAATCGTAAGAAATAAATAAACATCTCGAATGAAGATATTAAACTTCGTTCGAGATGTTTTGCTTTTTATATGTGATTTTGGCGATGAGCATACTAAATTCAAATAAAATAATTAAAGGTAATGTTAATAATAAATTAAGTACTAAATCAGGTGGTGCAATGATACTAGCAACTACAAAACAGGCAAAATAAATATATTTTCGGTATGTACCTAATTGTCGTGGATCGATCAAACCAAAATGTGCTAATCCCAAAAATAGTACTGGAATTTGAAATAAGAAACCAAAGACAAGTAGCCATCTTATGAGTTCTCCTAAATAAGCTTTTAAACCTATGATTGGTTCGATACTAAGTGCATCTGATAAATTAATTGAAAAATTAATAATCAACGGAAAACCTATAAAAAAGGCAAATATAACGCCAAGAATAAATAGAACTGCACAGAAGATACTATATTTATAGATAAATTTGCGTTCATGTTGATGTAATCCTGGTGCGATAAATGCCCATAGTTGATAGAAAATCATTGGTGCAATAATACAAAGTGCGACCGTAAATATAATCATAATATAAATTTGTATGGTTTCGGTAAATGAGAATGTGTGCAACGTCACATCAGAACGTTTTATATAATGTAAAAAAGGTTTAACCCACCAATGTGACGTCAGATAAGTTATCACTGTTGCGACAATAAAGGCAATCAGTATACGTACTAATCGTTGTCGTAGTTCAGTAAAATGGTCTAATAATGTTGAATTATTTTGATTGTTCACGTTGTGATTTTGATGCTTTACTGGGTGTGTCTGTAGAATCGTCGTCCATGTGTTCAGCAGCGGATTTAAATTCTTTTAGCGTTGATCCAATAGCACGCCCGAATTGTGGTAATTTCGTCGGTCCAAAAATGATTAATGCGATAATACTAATGATGACAAGACTAGTTGGTCCAGTAATTCCTAATACAAACAAATTTTCCATTTAATTCCATCCTTTATGAGTGTGATTGATTAATTATAACTTTATACTTATTGATAAAGATTATCAATAAATAATTTGATTTTCGGAAAGATTTTTTAACCATATACCCTCAGAATCGATATGAGATACTTAAAGTCCAAAGTTATTGCTACGGTTATGAAAATAAATAATAATAGATGAATTTTTTTAAAAAATAAGATAAAGTATTGTTAATCTACACGATTAAAGGGGGATTTATATAATCATGAAACAAATAAGGGAAGTAAGTATTGAAGAAGTTGAAGCATTACAAAAAATATCGATAGATACATTTTATGAAACATTTGGACCATATTATACAGAGGATAATTTACAAAGGTACTTTGATAGTGCATTTAATATGGAGACTTTAAAAAAAGAATTGCAAGAACCACTCTCATTTTATTATTTTTTTACTGAAGATGACGACATTGTTGGGTATACAAAATTTAATGTTGATGATGCACAAACTGAACCACATGGTCCCGATTATTTAGAAGTTCAACGTATTTACTTTTATCAATCACACCAAGGTGGAGGCAGAGGCAAGAAATTAATAGAACTAGCTGTTGAGAAGGCAAAAGCGTTTGGGAAATCAAAAATTTGGTTAGGCGTATGGGAAAATAATCCCCAAGCCATTAAGTTTTATGAATCAAGAGGATTTGTTGAAACAGGACACCATGAATTTATTACAGGTGATGTTGTAGATAGAGATATTATCATGGAAAAGGAATTATAATTTTGTATATATCTATGATTTGATTTCAAATCACATATTGAATTATTCGCATATCAGTTCAAAGTCAGATATAATGATGACGTTAATTTTTTAATTATGATTAAAATAATTAGATAAATATAAAAAGATTTAACGTTGGAAAGGACGTATAAGATGCATTCATTGACGATTATTGTCACTTACTATAATTCAGAGGAGTATATTCAAAGTTGTATAGAAAGTATTAAGCAACAACGTACTCAAGATTTTGAAGTTATCATAGTTAACGATGGTTCTACAGACCAAACAGAAGCATTGATGAAAGAATCGCTTAAAGATTATGATAAAAAAGTTAATTACATTAAATTAGAAGAAAACCAAGGACATGCACACGCACGTAATGTTGCAATGAAGGAAGTAGACACGCCTTATTTCATGTTCTTAGACGCAGATGATGAATTAGCTTCTTATGCAATTACTTTTTACTTAGATAAATTTAATTATACAGATGGGTTAATTGCGCCTGTACATTCATTTATGCTTAAAAAGCCACAATATGTTGACTTAGACAAAGTGAAAGTTAACTATTTTGATGGTAAACGTAATATTAATTCATTTTTAAGAAAGCAAACAGCATGTAACATTATTTTCAGAACGGCTATCGTCAAAGCACATGATTTAAAATTTAATGAAGATTTAAATATTTATACAGACTGGTCATTTGTCATTGAGTATTCAAAATATGTTAATAAGTTTATGAGAATTACGAATTTCTCATTCTATTATCGCGGAGAAGTGTATGACCCATTTGATGGTAAGACATTGAGTGAACAAGACTTTGACATCTTATTCGAAGATTATGTCAAAATGTTCTATGATGCAATGGCGCGTGTTACTCATAAAGAGACTAAAACATTTATTATTAATAAATTAGAACAACAAATTGCGAGAGATTTTGATCCTACACATCATGACATTAAAAAACGATATGCTGCACACAAAGAAACACTTGTTGAACTTGCACGTTATTTAAATGTGAACTTGATTAAACATCAACATCTTATCAATAAAATTGAAACGATTCTATTAATGAATGAAGATACTGAAAAAGCATTCCAAGTGAATCAATTCAGAAAAACGTTAAGACACGTTAAAAATGTTGTTTTACGTAATAAGAACAAAGACAGATCTATTTATGAATTAACAGATAAAGAAGAAAATGTTAAGCCAGAAACGATTGTATTTGAATCTTTCGGTGGTAAAAACTATAGCGATAGTCCTAAATATATTTATGAATATATGCAAAAGTATTATCCAAATTATCGTTATGTATGGTCATTTAAAAATCCGAAAAACCATGTTGTTCCAGGTAATGCAGAAACAGTTAAACGAAATTCAGAGGCATATTATAAAGCGTATTCTGAAGCAAGTCATTGGGTTTCAAATGCGAGATTACCATTATATTTAAATAAGAAAGAGAATCAAACGTATATTCAAACTTGGCACGGCACACCATTAAAACGTTTAGCGAATGATATGAAAGTGGTTCGTATGCCAGGTACGACGACACCTAAATATAAACGTAACTTTAATCGTGAAACATCAAGATGGGATTATTTAATTTCTCCAAATAGATATTCTACTGAAATTTTCAAAAGTGCATTTTGGATGGATGAACCTAGAATGTTAGAAATTGGTTATCCTAGAAATGATATTTTAGTAAATAGAGCAGATGATGAAGACTTTAAAAATGAAATTAAAAAGAACTTAAATATTCCTGAAGATAAAAAAGTTATTATGTATGCGCCAACATGGAGAGATGACGAGTTCGTAAGTAAAGGTAAGTATTTATTTGAATTGAAAATCGACTTAGATAATTTATATCATGAATTAGGCGATGACTATGTCATTCTTTTACGTATGCATTATTTAATTTCAAATGCGATTGATTTAACAGGATTTGAAAACTTTGCGGTGGATGTTTCTAATTATAACGATGTATCAGAGTTATTCTTAGTGAGTGATTGTCTCATTACAGATTACTCTTCGGTTATGTTTGATTACGGTATTTTAAAACGTCCTCAATTCTTCTTTGCATATGATATCGATAAATATGACAAAGGTTTACGAGGCTTCTATATGGATTATAAAAAAGATTTACCAGGTCCTATTTTCACAGAACCTTATGAATTAGCAAAACAACTTAAAGATTTAGATAAGGTACAACATGACTATCAAGATAAAATTGATGCATTTTATAATCGATTCTGTTCAATTGATAAAGGCACAGCATCTCAATATATTGGAGATTTAATTCATAAAGATATTGAAGGTTAATCTTTATTAAAATAATACGAAAAATTAATAAAATTAGGGTATAATATTTATAAGTAATTAAATATTATGCCCTTTTTTATGTTTTTAATTATCGATGTAAATGCATTGATAATGGGCTGAAGATGTTTGAATGGTTTATCAATATACTATAGGAGGTTTTATTAATGAAGAAATTGTATACGAGTTTGTTAGCTTTATCCTTAGTATTAGGCGCAGCGGCTTGTTCGAATGATGATAGTAGTAAGGACAAAGATAGTTCTAAAGATGATCAGTCAAAAACAGAACAGAAGGATAAAGCATCTAATGATCATTCAAAGGATAAATCGTCTGACAAAGAGAGTGATAAAGACGATAAAAACAAAGATAAAAATGATGACGTAGCTTCAAACGATAACAATTCAACAAGTAATAACCAAGATAGTGATCATAACCAACAAGCATCATCCAATAATAATGGAAGCAGTTCAGATCAACAAACACAAAATACGAATGGAAATAATAATGGTGCTACAAACAATGATCAGCAGCCAAATAATACAAATAATAACCAAGGCTCATCAAACCAAGGTACACAATCAACACAAGGTAATAATGGCTATGTAGCACCTTATCATGGTACCAATGCAGCAAATGTAGCTAGAAGCTTAACAAGAGATAATGTGAATCAATCAGAAGCTTTAAAACAACTACCAAACTTCCAAACAGCCTTAAATATTGCTAAACAAGAAGCTAATTTATATGGTAATCATAATAAAACATATAATGACTACGGCATAGAAGGTAACAATGGTAATTACAGTTATGTATTTAGTTTTAAAGATCCACAACAAAATGGTGTTTATTCTATTGTTACAGTAAATAGTCAAGGTCAACCTGTTGTTGTTGATCCAGCTTATGGAAAATAGATTAACATCTGAATTGATATAGTAAGAAAAAGGCGTACCACAAACTCTCATCATTTGTGGTACGCCTTTTTATAAAAACCAATTTTATTTTAGTTCATCTTGAATTAATTGAGTTAAGTATTGTAATGATTGATTATCCTTATTGATGTATGGATTGTGATTTTTAGGAATCATATTATTTAATAAATCATGTGTTAACAAATCAGCATCTGTATACCAAACATTAGATAAGCTTTTAATAACGTCTTTATAAACACCACGTTCTTTGACATATTCTGTATGATGCGGTGTGTATAGACAAACATGTTTATCTATCGTTAAAGCATCAAAGATGATTGAAGAATAATCTGTTAAAACCACATCAGAAATAAGTAATAAGTCCTGTGTTTCAATGCCTTTTTGAGGTAGAATCACGCCTTCGGGTAAACGAGCTATATCATCACTTTCAACGTGTCCTTTGAAAATGACATTATATTTAGCTAATAATTGTTCAGAGATCGGTAACAATTCATCATCATGATGATCTGAAACCCATGTCGGTGCATATAATAGCACAGGTTTATTTAAATCACATTTCAATTCACGTTTAAGTTGTTCATGGAATGAAGACTCATTCAGTTTATTCATTAAATATTTTACCCTTGGATAACCAATTGGCAATACGTCAGTATAGTGGGTTGGAAAAGCTGAATGGAACATATCCATAGCTAGTATAGAATCACAAACTAAATAATCTTGTTTAGCTAATTTATTATATTTACGAGCTCTGTAATTATAAATGTTTAAGTTTTGATTGGGTTCTGGACTATCTAAAAATAACTTTTTAATTGGTGTACCATGCCAAAGTTGAATAATAGTACCATTAGGTTTGATGGCATCTGGTACATAGCTTTCAGTAACCACAACTCTAGCTGTTTCAATCATTGCTTGTGTCTCTGAATCATCAGGTGATATAAAATGTGGACCTTGTCTATCATTTGTCACAAAATAAGTTTCGATAGTTGGATTACGTTTAACAAAGTAGCTAAATAAATACTTAGAATTACCACGATACCCATAATCAAATCCAATAAAGACAACATGGTCTTTCAACACCGATGAGTCTTTATCATATATATAACTTATTTCTCTGTGCTTTTTTAATGAATGGTTTTTAAATGGTTTGAACATCCATTTTGGCAATTTGAATTTAGTACTTAATAACACTGAATCTGAATATCTTAGGTCACTATGGTCATCAAAAGTGAATTTAGGAAAAGGTACTTTTTGACGATGTTCATAAGCTATCGTATTTAAATAGAATTGATTGATTTTACTTATATTATCTTTATCAATAGATAACCAAAGTTCTGTGCTTGTTTGCATGGGTGCTTTGAAATCATAGACGACATGTCCATCGACAGCAAGTTGGCCTTTTAAAATTGTAACTAAAGCTAAATCGAATATAGTTTCAATGTTGAATTTTTCTAGGTGCACCAATGCCGATTTAATTTCAAAAATCACGTTTGGATAATGATTAATATTTTTCATCCAGTCTATAAAATCGATGGTTTCAAGCCCAAAATAACGACAATCATTTAGATATGATTTATCGATTGTATAATCAACAATGATTGAAGTACTTTTTAACTCTACAGATTCGAGCATTTTTTGATGAATCATCATATCATTCGAATAAGGGGCAAAATGAGTATAGCCTTCATCTAAAGCTTTTATGAGTTGAATATCTATATTTTCCATATTAGTAATATTTATTTGCTTTATCATATCGTTGACCTCTTTAGACTAAATTTATTCTTCCTATTTTATCACGTGAGTCGAATGAATACATCATGTGGCACTTATATTTAATGAAGTAATCGCTTTCATATTCGTATACATTTTAAAAGAGTTAGTGATTGATAATATTATAAAATAATTGAGAAAAACTATAAAAACAATGTTGTAATTTTAACTAGAAGATGATATATTTTAATTGTGAAAAAGTTCACAAGTAACAAATGGATATATTTATTGAAGTGCCACAATCATAGATATTTAATAATTTAATTTTGATATAAATCAAGCTAGAGACAACAAAATTTATAGTAAAGGAAGAGTCAAACTATGTTAGTAAATTCATTCAATCCATTTGATAACTTAGTGTTATCTAGCATTATTGCTGCAATCCCTATTATCCTGTTTTTATTATGCTTAACTGTTTTTAAAATGAAAGGGATTTATGCGGCAGTGACAACATTAGTTGTAACACTGTTAATCGCGATTCCGTTCTTTAAACTTCCAGTTGGTATTGCTTCAGGCGCAGTTGTGGAAGGTTTCTTCCAAGGTATAATTCCTATTGGTTATATTGTTATGATGGCAGTATTACTGTATAAAATTACATTAGAATCTGGACAGTTTTCAACGATTCAAGACAGTATTACGAGTATTTCACAAGACCAACGTATTCAATTGTTACTAATTGGATTCTCATTTAATGCCTTTTTAGAAGGGGCTGCAGGATTTGGGGTGCCTATTGCGATTTGTGCATTATTATTAGCGCAATTAGGCTTCAGACCATTACAAGCTGCGATGTTATGCTTAGTTGCAAACGCGGCTTCAGGTGCATTTGGAGCTATTGGTATACCAGTTGGTGTCATTGATACCTTACATTTACCTGGTGATGTATCAGCTATGGGCGTTTCTCAAACATCTGTATTTACATTAGTAATTATCAACTTCTTCATTCCGTTTTTATTAATCTTTATTATTGATGGATTCAAAGGAATTAAAGAAACGTTACCTTCAATCTTAGTTGTATCAATTACTTATACTGTATTACAAGCTTTATTAACTGTATTTAATGGACCAGAATTAGCAGATATCATTCCACCATTAGCATCAATGTTAGCATTAGCATTATTTTCTAGAAAATTCCAACCTAAACATACGTTTAGGGTTCAAAAAGATGTAGAACCTGAACCAGTTAAACATCACAGTGCTAAATCAATATTATATGCGTGGAGTCCATTTGTCATCTTAACAATTATTGTGATGATTTGGAGCTCTCCATCATTCAAAAATTTATTCTTACCTAAAGGTAAATTATCAAGCTTAGTATTAAACTTTAATTTACCAGGTACATTTAGTGAAGTCGCACATAAGCCAATTACTTTATCATTGAACCTTATTGGACAAACGGGTACAGCAATTTTAATTACTATTATTATTACTGTATTAATGTCTAAAAAAGTTGGCTTTGGTGACGCAGGACGTTTATTCGGCGTAACATTTAAAGAGTTATGGTTACCAATCCTAACAATTTGCTTTATTTTAGCTATCTCTAAAATTACAACATATGGTGGTTTGAGTAGTGCTATGGGGCAAGGAATCGCCAAAACAGGTGATGTATTCCCATTACTATCTCCAATACTAGGTTGGATTGGGGTATTCATGACGGGTTCAGTTGTAAATAACAACTCACTATTTGCACCTATTCAAGCATCTGTAGCACAACAAATTGGTACAAGTGGTTCATTATTAGTCGCTTCAAATACAGTAGGCGGCGTAGCAGCGAAATTGATTTCTCCTCAATCTATTGCGATTGCAACTGCAGCTGTTAAGGAAGTAGGTAAAGAATCAGAACTATTAAAAATGACTTTAAGATACAGTGTTGGATTACTTATCTTCATTTGTATTTGGACATTTATATTATCAGTGATATTGTAAGAACAAATTAAATAAGCATTTAAAAACTGATTTCTCGATAATCGAGAAATCAGTTTTTTTGGTACTAGATATTTAAGGTTTGAAAGCTAATTGAACATATTCATGAAGTCGTGGTATACGGCTTCTGCAGAATATGATTGAAGTGTCTCATGTCCTTCTTGAAGTATGTGTTGTAGTTCATCATCATTATGCATCGTTAAATCGATACGCTTCGCAAGTTGTGATGTATCATCATGAGCAACTAAGTAACCATTTTTACCATTTTTAATGATTGAATCAGGGCCAGTATTCCCATCGAAACTAATGACAACGCTATCTTGTGCCATTGCTTCTAATATCACCATTCCAAATCCTTCATTTCTAGATGGTATGACAGTGATTTTACTTTGAGCTAACTTTTGATTAAGTGATGGTGTCGCAGGATAAAGTTGTACGATATCTTGTAATTGATATTGGTCGATAAATTGATTTAAATGGTCTTTCTCTTGTCCATCACCATATAAATGTAATTCATAATTTAAATGTCTTAAGTCATCTTGAATCAATCTGATGCTTTCTAATAAGAGGTCAAATCCTTTTTCGTATTCTAATCTGCCTGCTGCAAGAATAATATTTTTCTTATGAGCAGCGATGCGTTTATTATTAGCAATATTTGGTACGACATAAACAGGCGTTTTTAGTTTAGATTGATATATGGCTTGATCAGCTGTAGTTAGCGTTGTGACTTTATTAACTTCTCGGTAAGCATTAATGATTTGATTTTGGAATTTTGGTTTATGTGCATTGAAATTCATATGTTCCATGGCAATGGTAGTGACATTTTTATTCTGATATTTAGCAATTAAGATATTAAAACTTGCTCTTGTACCAACTAGGACATCGGTTGAAACACGTTTGATCGCTTTAATCATCTTTTTCTCAACGTAACTCGAAAATTGATTTAATCCAGGTTCATATTGAGATAAGCGTTTAGGTTTTAACAAGGGCGTATATTTTTTAATACGATTTGCTAAAATAGCATTAAAATTAGTCGGTTTTAAACGATAATCAACTAAAACTTGTACTTTGATATCTTTGTGTAATTTGAAATAGGGATGATTCTTGCCTCTAAAGACTGAAACAATCGTAACAGGATGCCCCTTTTCAGCTAATGTGTTGGCTAATTGCGAAATCGATTTAACTGTACCGCCCATGGCATAGATATTATGCATGAAAAATGTGAACGACTTCATTTGAACACCTCTTATGTTTTGTGAATTTTTAATTATTATATCATGACATAGATTATAAAATAGATAAACGAATATGTTAAAATAGATATATTACCAATATTTAGAAAACATCTATTTGGTTGAAATATAGATATATATTAATTTCAATTGAATTATCCTAAGATGATTAATTGTAATTATATTGCACAATAGGTGATTGTTTTCATTAAAATAGTCATATTATGGTACAATATAAAATGTTTTAAGTGTCATATTTTAGGTAATGGATTGAGTGATTATGACTAGATTTCATGAATAATAAAACTAAGACAAAATGATGTTTAGAAAAGAATAACATTATTGATTTTATTTTTTTTATCTAATTAGAAAGCGCTTTAATATAAGTCTAGATCATTTGATGTTTCATTAATCAAAAATAAAGGGCGACTTTATTAGTTATGATTACACAACACAGAAAAACAGACGTCATCTTAATAGGTGGCGGTATTATGAGTGCAACACTAGGAACATTATTAAAAGAATTAATGCCTGACAAAGAAATTAAAGTATTCGAAAAGTTAAATCAACCTGGCGAAGAAAGTTCAAACATATGGAATAATGCTGGTACAGGGCATTCAGCATTATGTGAGTTGAACTATACTAAAGAAGGTAAAGATGGATCTGTAGATATTAGTAAAGCGATTAAAATCAATGAACAATTCCAGATTTCTAAACAATTTTGGGCATATTTAGTTAGAACAGGTCAGTTAGAAAATCCTGAAAACTTTATCCAATCAGTACCACATATGAGCTTCGTAAAAGGTACGAACAATGTTGAATTTTTAAAAAGACGCGTAGAAAGTCTTCAAAAAAATGTATTATTCGGTAAAATGGAAATTTCTGAAGATAGAAATAAAATTGCTGAATGGGTACCATTGATGATGGAAGGTAGAACAGATGATGAACCAGTTGCAATAACTTATGATGAAACTGGTACAGATGTTAACTTCGGTGCCTTAACTAAAAAATTATTTAGTAATTTACAACAAAAGAATGTTGAAATTCAATATAAGCATGAAGTATTAGATATTAAAAAACAAAGTAATGGGACTTGGTTAGTTGAAGTGAAAAATTTAACGAATAATCAAGTAACAACTTATGAAACTGATTTTGTATTTATCGGTGCAGGCGGTGCAAGCTTGCCATTATTACAAAAAACAGGTATTAAAGAATCTAAACATATCGGAGGATTTCCAGTTAGTGGCTTATTCTTAAGATGTAAAAATCCTGATGTGATAAATCGTCATCATGCGAAAGTGTATGGTAAAGCTGAAGTGGGCGCACCACCTATGTCTGTACCTCACTTAGATACAAGATTTGTGAATGGTGAACGTTCATTACTATTTGGACCATTTGCTGGATTCTCACCTAAATTCTTAAAAACAGGTTCATACTTAGACTTAATTAAATCGGTGAAACCAAATAATATCATAACGATGTTATCAGCAGGTGTTAAAGAGTTTGATTTAACTAAATACTTAGTATCACAATTAATGCTTTCAAATGAAGAAAGAGTTGACGATTTACGTGTCTTCTTACCAAATGCTAAAGATGAAGATTGGGAAGTCATTACGGCAGGTCAACGAGTACAAGTGATTAAAGATACTAAGGATGCCAAAGGAAACCTACAATTTGGTACAGAAGTGATTACATCAGAAGATGGTACATTAGCAGCATTACTAGGAGCATCACCAGGAGCATCAACAGCTGTAGATATCATGTTTGACGTACTCCAAAGATGCTATAAAGATGACTTTAAATCATGGGAACCAGCAATTAAAGAAATGGTACCTTCATTCGGTTTAAACTTATCAGAACATGAAGATGTATATCATGCAGTAAATAAAGAAATAGTTAAACATTTAAAAGTTAAATAATAGAGCGAAAGCGCCTCACTTATAAGTAATTCACTACTAGTAAGAGAGGCGCTATTTTTAATGATTAGAATTAAATTTGTTAAGTTTTTCATTAATATTTTTGATTTCTTTTTTAGTTTTAAAGTAACTAAAAAACCATATCAAAATGTAGATGCCGATGAAAATAATTGTGTATGTAACTAAACTCATTATTTTTAAAGGGAACCAACCTGCTATGATTGCAAGGATGGTAAATGGAAAAAAACTACAAATAAAATGAACAAATGTAGATTTTGTGATACTCCAATCAGTAGCATTAAATATTAGACTATTAAATGAAAATAAAAGACCTATAAGCATCCAAATAGACATTGATATCATCATAATGATAGGTTCTGAAAAATGATGGTAATAAATAGTTCCCATAGTTGAAGACGGTGACAATGGATGATAGTGCCCATTAGCATGGAGATAACTGAAAAAATTAGATATCAATAACCCAATTATTAAACTAATGAAAAGTGACTTATAAATATTTTTCATAATGATAATCTCTCCTTAATTGATTTTAAATATCTTCTAGAGGAATAAGTGAAATCATCGTCTAAGTTCTTTAAATACATACGTATTAATCCATTTGCTTCTAACTGTAGTTTAATAATGGCATGGCGATTGACAATTTCAGATTTAGATATGCGAATAAAAGTGTTTGGGAGTTGTTCTTCTAACTCATATAGTCGGTATTTGGTATTGAAAACTTTGCCATTGGATACTGCTACAACATGTTTTTGTTGAGTACGGAAGCTAGTGATGTGTTCGATTTTTAGTTGGAATATATCTTCATTTAATTTGCCGTTTATTTCAGTTAAAGAATCAATGTCTTCAATAGTTTGAATTATTTTTTGTACATTTTTATCCATTTGTGGTGAATGGATTTCTACAAATTGCTTCTGTTCAGTGGGGCTAATAAATAATTTTAAGTGCACAGTTGGAACCTCCTCTATATCAATCATTAAAACATAATAATTATTTGGAAATGGATAAATAAAGATAAGCGGTTAATATATAAAGCTATGCGGTTATTATCTTTGATGATTGACCACATAGCTTTAATTCTTAATTTTGAAATTATTATATATTTTGGGGCAAAATAATTGTAAAGGTTGTACCGTCTTGTTGGTTACTTGTAACATGTATATTTCCGTGATGGAGTTGAATAATAGATTGTGTAATAGCCAGACCCAATCCGTTACTATTGTCATCAGTACTACGTTTGTAAAAGCGCTCAAACAAATGAGATTGCTCTAACGTGTCGATGACATCACCTTGATTTGTAACTTGTATTTGAATGTTTTGAGCTATTTGTTTCAATTCGATATTAATCAGTGATGCTTCATGTGAATATTTGATTGCATTGATAATTAAATTACTAATGGCCTGATGTAACAATCTTTCATTTCCTAGGAAATAAGTGGATTCTAAATCTGACATCAACATCAGTGATTTTTGATCGATAGCGTAATGTTCATGTCTCACAATATTATTGATTAATTGCTCGAGTTGAATATGATCCGAGAATGTTAAATGTTGAGCATTATCGAGTTCTGATAGTAATAATAATTCTTTTGTAAGTTCACTCAACTGGTTTGTAATTTGATAGATATCATTAATGCTTTGTTGACGTTCGTTTTGATTCCTAGCCTGCTCTAAATCTACTAATGATTGTCTAATGTGTGTGAGCGGTGTTTTAATTTCATGTGATACATTCTGAACAAAATGTTGTCGCATTTCATCAACTTGCTTTAAAGATTGACGCATCGTATCAAAGCGATATTGTAGTGTACCTATTTCATCTTGACGGGTCTGCTTAATAGGGGTGTTAAAGTCCCCATTCATTAATCTTTCTGTACCTTGTTTTAATTGTTTAACAGGCCTAACAATGGCATAGGTTGAAGCAATGACAAGTGAAATAGAGATTAATAATAATAAAGTTAAGAGTACTGCTAAAAATAGTCTAAACTCACTAAATGTTTCTCCAATATCAGGACGCATAAAGACAGCGACATTTTGGTGATGATTTTTAAATTGTAATCCTACAGTATTATCTGTTTCATTATCGAAAAAGCCAGTTACAAAAAGTTCGAAAGGCTTATTTTTAATACCATGATATTCATTGCCATTTAAGACACTTTTAATATGATGATGTGATAAGTTATCTTTTCTAAATTTTGCACCATAGAATGTTTTCTTACCATCCTGATCAACTGTCATAATTTGATAATTCATTTGACCAAGATGTTTAAAGTAATGATTAAGTTGATTATTATGATTGTCACTCTCAAAATCTCTTGCTTCTTTTAACGTTGTCATGATTTTCGTATCATTAGACGCCTTTAAATTAAAATGGTAATAGATATTTGTGAAAATAAAACTAATGAAGGCACTGAATAATATGACGGTAATAGTATAGACAGCGATTCTGATATATAACGTTTTAAACATGATGTTCCACCTTATAACCTTGACCGCGTACTGTCTTAATTGTCACGTTTGAATCTAATTGCTGTAATCGTTGTCGCAATCGTTTTATATGTACGTCAATAGTTCTTTCATCACCTTCGTAATCATAACCCCATATTTTTTCGATAAGATGTGTCCTAGAAAATATTTGCTTTTCATTTGAAGCTAAAAGAAATAAAAGTTGAAATTCTTTGTTAGGTAATGTCATCGTTTTACCATTTACAACAACTTCCATATAAGTTTGCTGTAAGGTTAAATTCCCAATCGTTAATGTTTCATCCGCATGGATATGGTATCGACGTAAGACAGCCTTAATACGAAAGATCAGCTCTTTTACTTCAAAAGGCTTAGTTAAATAATCATCCGTCCCACTTATAAATGCACGTTCTTTATCACTTAGTGCATCTCTCGCCGTTAACATAATAACTGGTAAATCATAATCTTCTTTAATCAGATGACATAATTCAAATCCATCCATACCGTGCATCATAATATCCACGATTGCAATATCAACTTGATGATTATTAAGAAAATGAAGTGCTTCTTCACCATTGGTATGAGTATATGTATGAAAATGTTCTCTTTCCAAATGTGTTGCGACGTAATTTAATATTTTAGGGTCATCATCTACAATTAGGCAACGATTCATATCCACACTCCTTTTTTTCTTTATTATACAATGAATAAATTTTATAAAACAATGTATGCTTGAGTTCATATTCAGTTCACAAATGTTCCTTATGATACAACTATCAACAAACACAGTATAGGAGCGAGTATGAATGAAATTAGCATGGAATGAGATTAAATTTTATAAGTTTAGATATGTATTAATCATGTTAATCATTATCTTATTAAGCTTAATGGTGTTATTTATTAGTGGTTTAGCACAAGGACTAGCTAGAGAAAATGTTTCTATGTTCGATCAATTTAAATCAACACATTATATTACTCAAGATATGAAAGAACCTCAGATTAAATCAACACATTATATTACTCAAGATATGAAAGAACCTCAGATTGAAAAATCTCATCTATCTTCAAAACAGCAAATGAAAATTAATAAGGAGACAAACATAAAGCCTACTCAAATGAATTTACAAAGTTTAGAAGTGGCGGGCAATAATGATGAAGATGTACTCACAATGTATTCTCCACAAGAACAACAATTTGATTTGAAAGAAGGGCAACTACCTACAAAGAAAAATCAAATTGCAGTGAATCAAAAACTAACTGGTGAAGGTATCAAAATAGGAGATCATATTCAGTTCAAACACCATCATCAAACATATAAAGTCACAGGTATTCTTGATGATGCAATGTATGCACATAGTTCTATCGTATTGATGAATCAAAAGGGATTCCAGGATATTAATAGACAATATGCATCATTTTATCCGGTTAAAACGCTGTCTCAAGAGGAAGAAAAGCAATTAAATCATATTCCAGGCATCAAAGTGACAAATACCGATGAATTGAAAACAAACATTGCAAGTTATCAAGCCGAACAAGCACCGTTAAATATGATGGTGATTAGTCTATTTGTTATTACAGCAATCGTTCTGAGTGCTTTCTTCTATGTCATGACCATTCAAAAAATATCAGAAATTGGCATTTTAAAAGCAATTGGAATCAAAACTAGACATTTACTGACGTCTTTATTACTTCAAATTTTAATTGTGACATTATTATCCGTAGTCATTTCAGTCGATATAATTGCTGGTATTGCTATGATTTTACCTGTGACAATGCCATTTCACTTAACTACTATTAACTATCTTTTAGTAATTAGTATTTTTATCATCGTCGCTATTATCGGTGCGTTATTATCATTCATTAAAGTTATTAAAGTTGATCCTATAGAAGCAATTGGAGGTGGAGAATAATGTCATTACAAGTTAATCATATTGTGAAAACATTTGGTAAGGGAGATACTGAAACAAAGGTATTGAAAGATATTGATATCACGGTGGAACCAGGAGAGTTTGTTATACTTTCCGGTGCTTCAGGTTCAGGAAAATCTACGTTATTATCCATTCTAGGTGGTTTGCTTTCTCAAACAAAAGGAGAGATTAATTACCAAGGGAAGCCATTATTTTCAAATACTCAACATAATACTGAACGCCGTTTAACGGATATTGGATTTATATTCCAATCCTCTCATTTAGTACCTTATTTATCAGTGATGGACCAACTAACAATTGTAGGACGAGAAGCAGGAATGTCTAAAAATGAAGCGAATCAACGAGCGTCGAAGTTATTAAGTGATATTGGATTATCAGACAAATTAAATGCCTATCCTCATATGTTATCGGGGGGACAAAAGCAAAGAGTTGCGATAATGAGAGCATTGATGAATTATCCTAAATTGTTATTAGCAGATGAACCAACAGCAAGTTTAGATGCTAAACGAGCAATATCTGTTGTAAATATGATTAAAAAGGAAATTATAGATAATGATATGTGCGGAATAATGGTCACACATGACCAACGGTTATTTGAATATGCTGATAAAGTGATTTATCTTGATGATGGCAAGATTGTAAAACATATAACATTATAGAATAATTATAAAAAAGTGTCTTATGTACGTCTTAAAAGTAACGTACACAAGACACTTTTTATTTAATCCATAAAATAATGATACTTATCCAAAATGTGAGTGCAAAATATATTGTTAAAAGTAATCGATATTGATACATCACACCTAAAAAGTCTCTAATTAAAGCAATATGGAAGAAATGATAGGGCGTATGACTGCCAATACCATAGGTTGGAATACCTAAATTTTTTGCTAATTTGAGCGCGCGCAATATATGAAATTGGCTTGTTACACATACTATCTTCGGCATAATGCTGAAATAGTTGTTAATTATTTCTTTTGAATATACAAAGTTTGTGTGCGTATTGGTAGATTGTTGTTCTAATAAAATATTGTCATTTGGTACACCTTGTTTAATTAAATATCGTTGCATTGCGATTGACTCTGGTATAGGTTCATCTGGACCTTGTCCACCTGATACTAGTAATTTAGGCTTATCTTCAGAATAATGATAAATTTCAAGTGCGCGGTCCAATCGTTCTTTTAACATTGGTGTCACTTCTTCAGTAAATATACCTGCCCCTAATACAATAACTAAATCAACTGATTGATTGAAATGACGTGAACCAAAGACGGATGACCACGTGAGATAACAAAGAAACGCAAATAATGTTGTAAAAGCGATCAAACTTAGCCATAATGCAACGCCATTAATAATAAGTAAAGGTGACAGGCTAATATAGAAGCATGCACTCATAAATAATATTAAACGCATGATGCTCAAACCCATTTGCTTAATAAAATGACGACCACGCTGATTAAACAGAATAGCATGATGTTTTAACAAACAAAATAATATTAAAATGAGTATAAGTACAATTAATTCATATGGAATGCTGTACATAATGAGATGAAATATTAAATTAAAGAAACCTAATATAATAGTAGAAATAAATCCTGTCACACTTAATGTGATATATTGGTTAATCAATAATGACAAGATAATCAAGATGATAAATATTGTTAAAATCAAAGGGATCATGCGCGTGCACCTCTATTTTGTATGTATATATAAATGTAGTTGATAGTATATAAATAAGCAACTCAAAAGATATTGTGATAAAACTGTTTTAAAGGTTTCATTTTATAATTTTTCTTGATATCATTTAAAGGATGAAAAATAAATAATTTATATAAATCAACACTGTCTTGAGGAGATAAATATGACTAGACATTTAGAAGATCATATCACATTTTTAGAAATGTTTATCAATAATGTAAATACACTAACTGCTAAATTGTTGAAAGATTTACAAAATGAATATGGCATTTCTGTGGAACAATCCAATGTACTAGCGATGCTTAATAATGAATCTATGACAATAAGCCAAATTACAGAAAAACAAGGTGTTAATAAAGCGGCGGTAAGTAGAAGAATTAGTAAATTATTAGATGCTGGATTAGTTGTTCTAGAAAAGCCCAATGCTAATATCGATCAAAGGCTTAAGTTTATAACTTTATCTAAAAAAGGGAAGTCTTACATGGAGAAGCGTAAAACATTGATTAATGATATCGCAATGGATTTTACAAAAGATTTCTCTTCCGAAGATTTGGACCAAGTAAGACATGTTTTAGAAGTTATTAATTATAGAATGACAAATTACAGTTCTAAATTATCGTAAATATCATTAAATAAATACTATACATAATAGAAGTTTTAGGAATATAATTTGATAATAGATTAGTCATAAGACTAAATATGTATGTTGTTGGAAATCATTTAGTTATATAATGAAATCATCTGTAATAATAGAATGTATATTGATTGAATTATTGAAATTAATAATAAATTAATCTTTTTTAACAATAGATATAAATTGTAGATGGGAAATATTTTTGAAGTGACGAGTGTTTGGAAATTGAGTAGAGGTGATAAGATGAAACAGTGCCCTCAGTGTGGTGCTTCTGTGGAGAAGGATGCACACACTTGTCAAAATTGTGGCCAGTCAATAAAATCAGAAAATAAGCATAAAAGTAAGCAAAATAATAGTAAACAGCATGAAAATAACACAAATCAATCTTCAGATAAAACAACAAATATAAAAATTAGAAAGATTGTACCAGTTGCCATCGTCTTTTTTATTATCATCTTATTGGTCATTTTATTTTTCCTTTTAAGAAATTTTAATTCACCTAATGCTCAAACAAAAATTTTAGTCAATGCGATAGATAATGACGATAATCAAAAAGTGGCTACATTACTCAGTACTAAAGATAATAAGGTAGATCCTGATGAAGCTTCGGCATATATTAAATATATAAAAAAAGAAGTGGGAATTAAAAACTTTATTAGAGATGTCAGAAATACAGTTGATAAATTAAATAAGAGTCATGCTAGCGTGGCATCTTATATTCAAACAAGAGATGGCCAAGATGTGTTACGCGTGAGTAAAAATGGGACAAGATATCTTATATTTGATAATATGAGTTTTAATGCGCCGACGAAACAACCAGTTGTCAAACCGAAAGTAGATACAAAATATGAATTTAAATCTGGTGGTAAACGTAAAAAAGTAATTGCAGAAGCGGATAAAACAACGCCATTAGGTCATTTTATTCCAGGTGATTATAGTATTGATGCTACTAAAGAAACTAAAAATGGTGTGTTTAGTGGGAAACTTGACTTTGATTTTAAAGCAACCAATAGCGAGACTGTCAATGTGACTGAAGATTTTGATGAAGCACATCTCAATATTAAATTAAAAGGTGCTTCTAAACTTACCGATAAATCGAAAAAAGTAATCATTAATGATCGTACGTTATCATATTCAAATTCTAAAGAATATGGTCCATATCCTAAGAATAAAGATATTACTGTCTCCGCTGAAGGTTCAGCTAAAGATAAAACTTTTGAATCAGAAACTAAGACGATCAAAGCTTCAAACCTCAAGGATAATACAACAATCACCTTAGACTTCGATAGTGATGAAATTGATAAATACGTGGCTAAAAAAGAAAAAGAAGAAAATAGTTTGAAAAATAAACTCACTCAATTTTTTAGCGGATACTCATTAGCATTAAATTCAGCAATGAATGAAAATAACTTTGATTTAATATCAAGTTACTTTAAGAAAAATTCATCATTATATGACACAATGAAACATCAATTAGAGAATAATCAATTAGTATTATTTCAAACATCTCAAGTCATAAGTGCAAGTCAAAGTGGAGATAAAGTTAAAGCGACAATCCAACAAATAAATGAAGATGGACAATTGATTAATAAAGACTACGAATTAGAAGAAACATCTAAAGGTAATGATTTTAATTTAATTAAAGCATCAAATGAATAATAGTAATGATGGACGTAGGACAAGTGATCTTATTATAGAAGCGGGCACTGTTCTGCGTCTGTTTTTATAGGGATAAAAATCCAATTGCATAAAATAGAATGTATAGCGTAATATATTGATATATGTAAAAAAATAAAGCCATTTGCTAAAAAATATTAAGGTGGTTTCAAAAATGAATCAAAAATTACAATCGAAAAAACAATCCCCTATATTTGTAATCATCTTAGGTGCACTAACAGCTATTGGTGCATTATCTATAGATATGTTTTTACCGGGATTACCAGAAATCAAAAATGACTTTCATACGACAACGTCTAATGCACAACTCACATTATCGTTGTTTATGATTGGGTTAGCTTTAGGCAACTTATTTGCCGGTCCGATATCAGATGCTACTGGCAGAAAGAAACCATTATGGATATCAATGTTCATTTATACCTTAGCAAGTTTAGGTATTGTCTTTGTCACTAATATCGAAGTAATGATTGCATTACGCTTTATTCAAGGCGTAACAGGTGGGGCGGCTTCCGTTATTTCAAGAGCTATTGCCAGTGATATGTATAAAGGCAAAGAGTTAACTAAATTTTTATCATTACTCATGTTAGTAAATGGTGTTGCACCTGTTATCGCACCAGCTATCGGTGGAGTCATCTTAAGCTTTGCTGTTTGGAGAATGGTATTTATTATATTAACTGTCTTTGGCATACTCATGGTTATTGGTTCACTTACCAAAGTGCCTGAGTCTTTACAGGACGATGAAAAAGATAGTAATGGTATAAAAGAAATGTTTAAAAACTTTAAACTTCTATTAGCGACACCTAAATTTGTGTTGCCAATGTTAATTCAAGGATTTTCATTTATTATGCTATTTACTTATATCTCAGCATCACCTTTTATTATTCAAAAAATATATGGTATGTCAGCTTTACAATTTAGTATTATGTTTGCAGCAATTGGTATTACATTAATTATTTCAAGTCAATTAGTAGGTGTGCTTGTCGATCGAATAGAGAGACGACAATTGTTAAAAATTGTGACGTATATTCAAGTGCTTGGTGTTGTGATAGTTGCTATTACACTACTCAATCATATGAGTTTTTGGATATTAGTCATTGGTTTTATTATTTTAGTTGCACCTGTTACAGCCGTTGCAAGTTTAGGCTTTTCAATTGCTATGGATGAAAGTACAAGAGGGCGAGGTAGTGCTTCTAGTTTATTAGGATTGGTACAATTTCTATTAGGAGGACTTATGTCTTCATTAGTTAATGTGATGGGTGAACATAATGTGATACCTTATGTGGTGATTATTAGTATGACAGCAGTAATTATGATTATTTTACAAACCATTTATACGAGACTACAACGTCGATCATAAAAAAAGGGTTTGATTAACGATATTAAAATAGCCAGAAAATGAGTTGCTAATGCTCATTTTCTGGCTTAATTTAATTATCTTTGTAATTTAATTGTATTTGCTAATAAGTTTTCAGCAATTACTTCTGGAGACTCTTTACACCCATTGCGTAACCAATAAAATATGACACCAACTTCGCCACCAATGGAATAGGTGATGAATAATGATTTATTCTGAATCGAATTTGGATAATCTTCGATTACATTTTCATAAGCAACTTTAGTAGCGTTAAAATATTCCATAGCTAATCCTTTATTAGGATATGTGATAAATATAGCTCGATAGAATGATTCTTTGCGCTTAATATATTTTGTAACAATTAAAAAGAATTTATATAACTTAGTTTTATCGACGCGCACACTTTCAAAATTATTATATAAAGATTTGAGTAACTTTAAATATTTCGATAGATGATAATTTTGAATTTGTTCTAATAAATCATATTTATCTTTATAATTATCATAAAAAGTAGAGCGATTAACACCACTATATGCACAAATCATTTTAATCGTAATTTCATCGAATGGATATTCATCTAATAAATCTATCATACTTTGAATAATTTTAAATTTAGCTCTTCGTTTCATTAGCAGTCACCTTAGTCATCAATCCGACACATTTTTTTAAAGTGTCGGTGTTTTTTTTATCTACATGTATCTATAATAGATAAAGTGAATTTTAAAAGCAAATAGGAGGATATATTCATGAAGAAAATGGTATTAATTAATATCATTACTATCATAGTGTTAATTGTTATCGGAGTAGTAGGTTTTTACTTCTGGAACAATGCAACGAGCTATGTTAGTACTGATAACGCCAAAGTAGATGGCGATCAAATGAAAATAGCAAGTCCAGCTTCAGGTGAAATTAAATCACTTGACGTTAAGCAAGGTGACAAACTTAAAAAAGGCGATAAAGTAGCTGAAGTAGCAGCTCAAGGCGAAGGTGGTCAATCTAAAGATATGAGCATCAAAATGCCTAAAGACGGCACAATCGTTAAAACAGATGGTATGGAAGGTTCAATGGCTCAAGCTGGGAACCCAATCGCTTATGCGTACAATTTAGATGATCTATATATTACTGCTAACGTTGATGAAAAAGACGTTGCTGATATTGAAAAAGGTAATGACGTTGATGTTGATATCGACGGACAAAAAGCAACTGTAAGTGGTAAAGTCGATCAAATCGGTGATGCTACAGCAGCTAGCTTCTCATTAATGCCTTCATCTAATAGTGATGGTAACTACACTAAAGTATCACAAGTTGTACCAGTTAGAATTTCTCTAGATTCTGAACCATCTAAAAATGTTGTTCCAGGTATGAACGCTGAAGTCAAAATTCATAAAAATTAAGGGGGTCATTAAATGACAACGACCTTCATTATTGTTTATATTTTAATCGCGCTCATACTTCTTGGTTTGATTAATTTCTTCGTTTCTAAAGGTAAGAAAAAATCTAAAAACCAAAAAGTGGAACAACGCTCAACAAAAGGTTCTGAGAGTCAATCATATCAATCTAAATTTAAAGCAAGTGATTTAGAAAAATCTGAGTCACAAACGTCATCTCCAAACGATTTTAGTTCTACTTCTAATCACATTGAAGATGATAAAAGAAAACATCATTTCGAATCTATGAATGAATCGGATGATTCAACAAAGAATGAACAAGAGTCATTACGTCGTTCTGAAGACACTTCTCATAAATCAGATGAGGAGAATGAAGTTGACGATGTCCATAAACCGATTAACCCTAACTCAGAAGAGGCTAGAGTTAATGAGAAGATTAAAAATCAACAATCTGATTTTATCTTCGGAAAAGGTATCACACGAGGTAAGATTTTAGCGGCAATGTTATTTGGTATGTTTATCGCTATTTTAAACCAAACGTTATTAAATGTTGCCTTACCTAAAATTAATACTGAATTTAATATTTCTGCATCAACTGGTCAATGGTTAATGACAGGATTTATGTTAGTTAACGGTATTTTAATACCAATAAGTGCTTTCCTATTTAATAAATATTCTTATAGAAAACTATTTATTATAGGATTAGCACTCTTTACACTTGGTTCATTGATTTGTGCAATTTCAATGAACTTCCCAATAATGATGACAGGACGTGTTTTACAAGCTATTGGTGCTGGTATCTTAATGCCATTAGGTTCTAATGTTATTGTTACGATTTTCCCTCCAGAAAAACGTGGTGTAGCAATGGGAACTATGGGTGTTGCCATGGTATTAGCACCAGCAATAGGACCAACATTATCAGGTTATATTGTTCAAAACTATCATTGGAACGTCATGTTCTATGGTATGTTCTTTATTGGACTTATTGCAATTGCAGTTGGTTTCTTCTGGTTTAGACTTTATCAAAGAACTACGAATCCTAAAGCCGATGTACCTGGTATTATTTACAGTACAATTGGGTTCGGCGCTTTATTATATGGCTTCTCTGAAGCAGGTAATAAAGGTTGGGGTTCAACTGAAATTGTTACAATGTTTATTATTGGTATTGTGTTTATTATCTTATTTGTCATTAGAGAATTAAGAATGAAAGCACCAATGTTAAATTTAGAAGTTTTAAAATACCCAACATATACACTAACAACAGTTATTAACATGATTGTTATGATGAGTTTATATGGTGGTATGATTTTATTACCGATTTATTTACAAAATCTACGTGGCTTCTCAGCGTTAGATTCAGGTCTATTAATGCTTCCGGGTGCATTAGTAATGGGCGTGCTTGGTCCAGTTGCAGGTAAGTTACTTGATACAATTGGTATTAAACCATTAGCGATTTTTGGTATTGGTATTATGACATATGCAACTTGGGAATTGACTAAGTTAAATATGGATACACCATACTTATCAATCATGGGTATTTATGTCTTACGTTCATTTGGTATGGCATTTATCATGATGCCTATCATGACTGCAGGTATGAACGCATTACCAGCGCGTTTAATTTCTCATGGTAACGCATTTGTGAATACGATGAGACAATTAGCAGGTTCAATTGGTACGGCCATTCTTGTTACTGTAATGACTACACAAACAACAAATCATGTTGCAGCATTTGGCGAAGAGTTGGATAAAACAAATCCAATGGTTCAAGACCATATGCGTGAATTAGCACAACAATTTGGTGGCGAACAAGGTGCCATGAAAGTGTTATTACAATATGTAAACAAATTAGCTTCTGTAGAAGGTATTAACGATGCATTTATCATTGCAACTATTATAAGTTTAGTAGCGCTTATTTTAAGTTTATTCTTACAAAGTAAGAAAAAAGCAGATGCATCAGCAGCTAAATCAAGAGCAGAAGACTAAGACAAATTAAATAAGACATGACTTAATGAATAAAAGTAATAAATAGAAGATGATAAAAATTGTGTTGTGGGGGCATGATTTTTATGGGATCGGTATCGAGTTCGATATCAATCCTATTTTTTTAGTCAGTCTGGGACATAAATATTTATTTCAAGTTACATTCATATTTAGGCAGTAGTAGACTGTAAAGTCATTCTTTTTCTTTAGAAATTAATATTTCTTATGCATGAGTTTCACTCATGTATTCCTATTTTAAAGTACACATTAGCTATGGCTAATGCGTAAGAACCACTACATCATAAATGATTAGAGGTTCTTTATTATTTCTGTCCCATTCCCATTTACGCCTTAGGAAAACTAAGGCAAACCGAAAAGGGAAACGAAGTTAGTTATAGTAAAGTCTCAAACAACCTAAAAAAGTGCCAATGAGGTCATCCATTATAGGATGATCTCATTGGCACTTTTTAATTATTTAATACGAATTCTTCGGTTTCTAAAGAATAGGCTAATGATTAATAAACCAATACTACAAGCTAATAAAATTAATGCATTATGGATGGCATCAGCTTCAGTCACAACTTGATCTGGTGACACTGATAAATAGTATTGTTTGAATGAGTCTGCTATTTTTTCAGCTAAAGTATGAATAATGTAACTAAAATACATTGTAATGACTAACATAATAGCCAAGAATAACATGTTAATAACTTTTAAAGCACTTCGATTAAAGATAATCGTTAATATAGATATAACCATGCTAATAATACATAAAGCGAAAAAGGCGTAAAACACTAGTAATAAGCGATCAATTGATTGTTGTAGTTGATCTATATTACCTAGATTGATATTAATATTACCAACTTGCGTTACAGTATCTTGGAAATTTTTAAGTTGGTGGAAATCGATGGTTTGTTTAGCAAATACAATATTAAAGATAGGCTGATTGTACATGCTATAACCAGTAATTGCAGTTAAAACTAGTACGATGATTTGAATGATCATACTAACCCAAGAACGTTTTTTCTTGCCATATTGCTTACCACGATGCATTTGTTCATTTTGAAATGCATCATCAAAGTTTTCTAATCTTCTTTGTTGATTAGTCATAACGTTGCCTCCTTGAAAATAGTCATATCTTTATTTATCATTTCCAGTCTTATTTTGTTATAATAATGAATAATCAAAGACAATAAAAATGAGACAATTTATAAAATGAAATTCATGACTAAATTAAAATATACTTTAAATTATATCCCTTTTTAAGTTACGAATGTAGGTTTTTAATAAAATTGTTTTTTAATTTTAAAAATTGCAAAGAGGTAGGTTTAGTTATTTATGAAGAATCGATTTATGAACCGAGTGGTAAACAAGTATATTCTACACAATCGTTCAATATTTTTCGACAATGATGAAGCAGTGGATAAGTTTTTTGAAAAAAGACAAGTTGAAAATAAGAAAAAACATAAGCAACCCTCTACATTAAATGTTAAAGCGAATTTAGATAAACTTATGTTAGGGGACATGCAAGTATTTAGATTTAACTTTAGACATGAGTCAAAAAGAAAAATATTGTATTTACATGGTGGTTATAATACATTGCAACCCTCACCATTTCATTGGAGATTTATTGATAAATTAACACTTGCAACAATACATGAAGTTGTATTACCTATTTATCCTAAAGCACCAGATTATCATATTGAAGATACAGAAAAAGCAGTAAGAGATGTATATCATCAACTAGTAGATGAAGTAGGTGCTGAACATATAATTGTGATGGGTGATGGATCTGGTGGTGCATTGGCATTGAATTTAGTTCAAAACCTCATTGAAAATAATGAACAAGTACCACGCCAATTATATTTAATCTCACCATTATTAGATGCCACATTATCTAATAAAGACATCACAGATGAACTGTTAGGGAAAGATATCTTAATTAGTCGATTCGGGGTCAATGAGATTATGAAACGTTGGGCAGACAATGTATCACTCACCGATAAACGTGTGTCTCCAATATATGGTCCTATAGAGGGCTTACCACCAGTTTATATGATTGGTGGAGGAAGAGAAATTATCAATCCAGATATGCACTTATTTAAAGAAAAACTAGAAATGATGGGACAAGAAATTACATTCTATGAATATCCAAGAATGGTTCATGATTTCCCACTGTATCCAATACGAGAATCACATAAAGTGATTAAACAAATTACCAAAGCACTAAATAATAATTAAAATGACAAAAACGATGAGCAACAAATGGCGTTGTTCATCGTTTTTGTTTATTCCATAATAGAATTGATATGTTTAATAATGAAATTTTGTCCTTTTGAAAAGTAAAGATCAGCTATTGTTTCCTCAAAGTGACTCGGAATATCAGTCAAATTACTAAATGAAAAGACTTTTTCAATATTATCATTTCTTATACGACTAGCTAATTGATTATAGTGTTCAAGGAATGGTTCATCTTCGTCATATGTTTCAAGTAGTTGATTCATTTCATCTATGGCTTGTTTTTGCCCTTGGATATAACTCATGCGTGTCGCACGTTTGAATAACTTGGAAGCAGGACCATTGATAGTTAGAGATTTTTGTTCATTTAAATCACTTAATCCTACTTTGACATCATCATATAAATCTAGTAATTCGTTTTGAATGGTATAGCGAATAGATTCACTCATGATTGATCCCCCTTATGAGGAATGCCAATACGATGACCTAATTGCTTAGGCCATTCAATTGTTTGTTGTTCTTGTTGAGCATAGCGCTCGATTTGTTGATAATAATCTTCAGGAAATGCAGCAGAGCGACGTTTGTTTTGATCGATTCCCATCATCATGACTTCATTAGTTGCAGCAACTTCACCATCTTGGCGGACCATTCTTAAAAAGAAATGAACGCGTTTATAATCGTAATCATAAATATATAACTCAACATGATATTGTTCGTTTAATGTTAGTTCTGATAAAAAACTTGTATGTTCTTCAATGGTGAATGTTGTGTATTCATATTGTGCACGTTCATCTAAAGAAAGCCCGTGACTATAATTAAAATCATCAATGACATCACTAAAAATGATATTATAATATGCATCATGCATATGATTATTATGATCAATAAAATCTTCTGTCACTGTTATACTTACAGTAAATGTTTGAGACATGATTATTACTCCTTTATTGTTTGCTTGATACTTATTTTACTAAATTAAATTAAGACATACACGTAATTCAATTCATGATAAAATAAAAAAGAATTGCTTATCAGGGGGTAAAGAGATGACGATGACCATTCGATACCAAACCACTTCCCAACCATTAACAGAGGTGAGTCGCATAGAAGACGTTCCGAGTGAAGCGACCATTGTTTGGTATGACTTTGAAGATGCAACAGAGAAAGAAAATGAATTTTTAAGAAGTCATTTTGACTTTAACTATTTAGAAATCGATGATGCGATTAATGGCATTCCTCGAGCGAAATATAAAGCTTATGATGACTATCAATATATTGTGTTTCACAGTATATTAACACATGATTATGCTGCTATTGCTTTAAATGTTTTCTTGCAAGGTAATACATTGGTAACATATCATCATAAACGTTTTGAATCACTTAAAAAAGTAGTTATAGATAATCAAAAACATCATGTTTCTGATTTGGACTGTGCGGATATAGTGATACATATATTAGATAGCATGGTAGATAAATATTTTAATTTTGTTTATGACATTGAAGATAAGGTATATACATTTGAGGATAGACATGTAGATGATCGCTATAGTAAAAGCGTAATGGATAATGTATTCCAACTCCGTTCGGATCTAATTAAGATAAAGCGGGTACTATTCCCAATGCAAGAATTGGTTGATACTATTAAAAGTGAAGGTAAGTTAATTATCGATACAAAGCATTCTATGTACATACAACATATTGATGATCATTTAATTAAACAACGTAATGTGATTCGTACATCCCAAGAAATGACAAATGAAATACGTGAAAATTACGAATCCTATACTTCATTTAGAATGAATAATATTATGCAAATTTTAACATTAGTATCTGTTATATTTTCACCATTAACTTTTATTGCAGGTATCTACGGCATGAACTTTGCGTACATGCCAGAATTAAATTGGCATTATGGTTACTTTATTTGTCTGCTTGTCATGCTAATCATATCAATTATTTTAATTATCTTCTTCAAAAGAAAAAAATGGTTTTAAACCTTGTAATTATAAAATGAATCATTTGGAAAAGGCGGTATAGTAATGAGTGACTTTCAGAGAGAGCAAAGAAAAAATGAACATGTTGAAATAGCGATGGCTCAACATGATGCTACATTATCTGATTTTGATAAAGTGAGGTTTGTACATCATTCGATTCCAAATATTGATGTGGATGATGTAGATTTAACGACAAAGACATCCGATTTTAATTTGAAATATCCAGTTTATATCAACGCCATGACTGGTGGTAGTGACTGGACAAAACAAATTAATGAAAAATTAGCGATTGTTGCACGTGAAACGGGTCTTGCAATGGCTGTGGGATCAACGCATGCCGCATTACGAAATCCTAAAATGGCAGAATCATTTACGATTGTTCGAGAAACGAATCCAGACGGTGTAATTTTTAGTAATGTTGGTGCTGATGTACCAGTAGACAAAGCAGTTAAAGCTGTAGAACTATTAAATGCACAGGCACTACAGATTCATGTCAATTCACCTCAAGAATTAGTTATGCCTGAAGGTAATCGAGAGTTTGCTAATTGGATGGAAAATATCGAAGCCATTGTTAATGCAGTAAATGTACCTGTGATTGTGAAAGAAGTAGGATTTGGTATGAGCAAAGAGACATATCAATCACTACTTAATGTAGGCGTTACTTATGTCGATGTTAGCGGACGCGGTGGTACGAATTTCGTAGATATTGAAAATGAGAGACGTTCAAATAAAGATATGGACTATCTATCTAATTGGGGACAATCAACGGTTGAATCACTATTAGAAAGTTCTGATTTTCAAGATAAACTGAATGTCTTTGCAAGTGGAGGTTTACGTACACCTTTAGACGCTGTAAAATGTTTAGCGCTAGGTGCGAAAGCAGTTGGTATGTCACGTCCATTCCTAAATCAAGTTGAGCAAGCCGGTATAACACAAACGATTGAATATGTTGAATCATTTTTAGATCATATGAAGAAAATAATGACAATGTTAGATGCTAAAGATATCAATGAATTAACACATAAAGATATGATATTTAATACTGACTTGTTATCTTGGATTGAGCAACGTGGTTTAGATATCCATAGAGGTTAACTGAATCAAATTAAATAAGCCCGTACGTAAGACATGAGCATGTCGTACGTACGGGTATTTTATTATTGGAAAAATTGTATGAAGCCCATAACAATGATGACACCTATTAAGTCGATTAAGAAAGCTCCGACTATAGGGACTACTAAATAGGCTTTTGGCGAATTGCCATATTTTTTAGTAATAACATCTAAATTTGCCATTGCATTAGGTGTAGCACCTAAACCATGTCCTATAAATCCACCAACCATTACTGCCGCATCATAATCTTTTCCTAAACCTCTAAATAAAACGAAAATAGAGAACAAGATCATGAATACAACTTGTACTAGAACGATAATGATTAATGGTAAAGCTAATGAGTATATTTCAGTCAGCTGAATACTCATTAAAGCTAATGATAGGAAGATACCTAACGAAATATCTCCGATTTGTTCGTTAATTTTTAGGTCAACTATGTTGAAACCAGCAGCTTCAGAAATATTACGGACGAATACTGCGACGAACATTGAACCAACATACATCGGAATATTCACGTTTGTTAAATTAGTAAATGTATTACCAATATATGTACCCAGTGCCATACAGAAAACTAAAATTGTGAACTGTATAAAGAAAATTTGAGTAGGTTTATATTTTTCATGAAGTGATTGATTATATTCAACTTCACCATAATTTTTAAATGAATCGTCACTATGTTCAGGTTTTAGGTTATAACGTTTAATTAAGAACTTAACAACTGGTCCACCAATTAAACCACCAAATACTAAGCCTAATGTTGCGGCTGCAAGAGCGGCTGTGACAGCGGAATCAATCCCCATATCTTGAATGGTTTTACCATAAGCGGCCGCATTACCATGGCCACCTTCCATTGACATTGACCCTGCAGTTAAACCTAGTAAAGGTTTGATATTTAATAACTTCGCTAATGAAATACCAATCACATTTTGACAGAATGCCATAATGCCACAGAACATAAAGTACAATAGCATGACCTTTCCGCCAACTTTAAATAGTTTAAGAGATGCACCGAGTCCAATCGTTGTGAAGAATGCCAACATAAAGAAATCTTGTATAAATGAGGCATCTAATTTAATTTTGACAATATTAAATGAATCTAAGACAGCTACTAAAATAGCAAAAATTAAACCACCAATTACTGGTGCTGGAATACAAATTCTTCTTAAAATTGAGACATGATTTATGATCGTTTGACCAATAAGATATAAAATACATGCTAAACACAGTGTGGTAATAGCATCTAATTCAATCATTTTAACTCCCCCTTAGAAGTTATCCCAAAACCTATGTTTATGTGCTATTCAATTAAAATATGTAAGCGTTATAAAAAGCCACAATATCCATTATACATATGTGTGTACAATAAATCTAGTTTTGAAATTAATATCAATTATATTTATACCTATTAACCATTAATCTAAAATAGTTTTTATCTATATTTATTTAAAAATGTGAAAGAAAAGAATATGATAATTTGAAACTAGCTATTATTTAGTACCTTGCAATATACAGTAGTAAATGCTATATTATAGATAATTACTACTGTGTAATGTTCAGTACTGATTATTACACTATGGAGGTCTAGCTATGAACACACAGTTTAAAAAGGGTGCATTAGAACTGATCGTCTTACTCATCATCAAACGAGAAGATCAGTATGGTTATTCTTTAGTACAAAATATTTCTCGTTATATGACGATTGCAGAAGGCACTGTTTATCCTTTGTTACGAAGATTGGTAAAAAACGGAGAACTATCGACGTATTATCAACCATCAACCGAGGGACCATCGAGAAAATATTATCGGCTTACTAATCAAGGTCAAGAAAGATTAGCATTATTGAAAGAAGAATGGCAGATGTTTTCAAATGCAGTTAATACCTTTGTAGAGGAGAGTGAACGTAATGAATAAAGAAACTTATCTAAAGCAACTCATAAGTCATTTAAAACACATGGATAAGGATGAGAAAAAGGATATCTATAATGAATACGAAACACATTTTATAAGTGGTAAAAATGAAGGTAAATCAGAAGAAGAGATTTCCAAACATTTAGGAAACCCAAAGATGATTGCTAAAGAATTAAATGCTTCATTGGCTATTGATAAAGTTGATGAGAAAAAGAATGCAAAAAATATTTTGAGTGCTATTTTAGCGGTCATGGGTTTAGGATTACTTAATTTCTTTTTTGTATTAGTACCTGCATTCTTTATATTTATGTTCTTGCTTACTTTAGTTTTATTTACAATAACACTCTTAAGTGCACCAGTATTTTTAATTATTAAATATATTACTGAAGGTGTAAATGCTATTATTTTATTTGATGTTTATATGAGTGGTCTCATGTTTGGTATTGGTTTAATGCTATTAGCCATTAGCATTTTCTTATGTCATTGGATTCTTAAATTAACGATTATGTATTTAAAATGGAATATCTCAATTGTGAAAGGAAGTGTTCATTCATGAAAAAGCTAGTCTTAATGTTATTTATATTTGGGCTAATTTTAAGTATTGGATTTGGTATAGGCGTTTTTTCAGAATGGAAAACATTAGCTTCAAAGCAAGACAATGGCACTAAGTTAAATAAAGTTTATAAAGCACAAATTAATAGTATTGATCTAGATGTCGATGATAGTGATGTTGAAATCAAACGTGGTAGTACGTTCTCAATTAAAGAAAAAGGCAACTCAGATAAGAAAATAAATAGTGAGGTAAAAAACGGTAAATGGCATATTAGTGATCAAAATCATCAATCAAATATTAATTTTAGAATTGGTTACATGACAAATCATAAAATAATAATCACAGTTCCCAAAGCGATTGATCAATTAACTGTAAAAGGTGACTCTGGTGATGTCACTATCGACAATATAATAAGTAAGAAATCAGATATTACTGTAGATTCATCAGATATTTTCTTGAAAGATAGTAAGCTAGGAAAACTAAAAGTAAACAATGATTCAGGAGATATTTCAACAACTCATATCGAATTCACCAACGGCAAAATAGAAAATGATTCAGGAGATATAGAATTGAGTAAGAGTGTTCCAGATCAACCATTATATGTATCAAATGATAGTGGAGATATTACTTTGAATTACCAACATCATCCTAAAAATACTACATTTATTGCACATAATGATTCAGGAGATTCTAACTTAGATAACAAAGAATTAAAACGTCATCGAATTGGAAAAGGTGACAATAACGTCGAGATGTTTAATGACTCTGGGGATATCAACGTGCAATAAAGACATATTTTAAGAGAGGTCGAGACAAAAAGCTGCTTTTCGGACGCCTTTAATCGGTTACCAAGAGCACAAAAATTTATGTTTCGACCTCTCTATCGTTTTATTTCCAAGTATCGTCAGGATTTTGCATATCTGTTTTCTTCATTCGAGAGACATAAGGGTTCCCTTTAACTGTGTAACGAAGAGGTTTGTTAGTCCATTCGCCTTTATTCGGTATGCCTATACGTCCGCTTTCAATAATTGACTTAGGGTATTTACGATGTTTGATATCGATGGAAAGGCGGCATTGATTTAAAGTAGCACCATCAATTGAACGTGGAATATTAAAGGCTTTTGTCCATTTCCCAGGGCCATTAGTCACTTCAAAGCCACTTTTGCCACGATTGATTTTCATAGCTTCGATACCATCTTCAGGTTCGATTGCGCGTATAAGCACACCTTCAGGTACACCAACATCTCTTGTAACAAAGTTAATTAATAGATGCGTATGCATGACGTGTGCATAAATCGTACCACCTGTTTGATATAAAGAAGTCACTTTAGGCGTGCGTTTTCCACCATATCCGTGAGCAGCACGATCTTTAATACCCAGGTATGCTTCTGTTTCCACAATATAGCCACTATATGTTTGGTGTTCATCTCGATAAATAACGCGAACGCCGAGTAATGCTTTAGCTATGTCCGTTGTGCTACGTTGTCTAAAATCCATAAATTTGGCACCTCTATAAAAATATTTTTTATAAGAATTTATTCTAAAATTTCTTAAAATATTTTTGATTTATATTTTTAAATGTCTTGTTATTTGATACAATGACAATAGAAACAATATTATTACTTAATTAATGTATCAGAGTTATTAAGAGTAATAAAATAAATTGAATTGATGATCTGAAAGGAGCCACTAATATGAGAGAAAAAGTTGGTTTTAAAGCATCATTTAAATTATTTTGGTCAAATTATTTTAATTTTAAAGGGAGATCTAGACGTAGTGAGTATTGGTTTATGCAATTATGGCATTTAATCTTTTTGTGCCCTGCCATTATACTTATGATTATTGGTTACCCAAGTTTATTCTTAGGTGCATTTAATGAAAGTAGTGGCGCTTTAGGTGTTGGGATTATTTGTATAATCATAGGGACTATTTATATCCTTATTTATTCATTGGCTACTATTATTCCTAATTTGGCTATTTTAGCACGTCGCTTTCATGACACTTCTCGTTCAATGTTGATTCCAATCATTGCGTTCGTCATTGGGGTATTATTGAATGTATTTAATATTGTTATTAACGCTAGTGGCCTAATAGATAATGTAGGCGTATTGATCACATATTATATTATCGCTTTAATCTGTCTAGTATTAGGTGTTTATAATATTGTGGTGAGTTGCTTAGATAGTAAGAAGGAGAGCAACAAATATGGACCAAGTCCTAAATATGAAGTGAATGAACCGGTTAACGAACCGAATTACAATCCAGTAGACAAAGCGAATTTATATCGCAATACAACAAATGAAATTTAAAATTTAAAGGCTAGTGTCGATAATGACGCTAGCTTTTATTTCAATGTGAGTGTCATATATATTTGACACTTACGAAAATGACTGCCTATAATTAAAGTGATATTAACTGAAAGAAGTGATTGATTGCGTTGAATAGAGTGAAGCAATATCGAGCATATCAAAAGATGTCTCAACAAGAGCTAGCTAGGCGCATTGGTGTATCTAGACAGACAATCAATATGATAGAAAATGATAAATATAATCCATCACTTAAATTATGTATAAACATAGCTAAAGTATTATCCGTTACACTTAATGATTTATTTTGGGAAGGTGATTAATTATTTTTAACAAATTGGCATTTAAAGATGAATTGAAAAATGAATTTATAAGTGCTTATTTAGCAAAAGTAAGTGTGATTGTATGTATGATGATATTTTTAATATGGTATTTTGAAATCGTTTTTGATATCAATCGAAGTTATCTATCGCCGTTTTTAATAGGTGGGTTACTGATTCTAATAGTGACCCTTTGTAGATTAGTCATGTATGAAGAGTTTGTAGGTACACCGATGATTTATGTAAATGATGAGAAAGAAAAACGATTTTTAAATCGTAGAACAAGAATGAAACATATCCCTTTTTTAATTTTTATCATGATGTATCTAGCTTGTGTTGATAATATAGTGGTACCGTTAATAACTCATATTAAAATGTTCGATCATTTAATTTCGAGTATAGGTTTTATGATTGCGATTATAGTTATGATGTTTGTGAGCGATAAACGTATCAAAATATCTGACACACCAACGGTTCCAGCAATGGAGAAGATTAATACACAAGATCGTATGCTTAATATGATTCCAAATTATAATTTCAGTGATGAATATGAAAGAACTCGAATAATTAAGGCATATTCAAGTAATGCAATATGGCAATTAATCGCGTTATTGTTTGTAAGTGTCATTGATCTCGTTGTTGAACATATCATGGGGCATGTGCCTATTTCGAGTTATGTGGCAATCGCAGTAGTGGTCATTGCAGCACTATGTATCACTTATCAAATAAAAAAACTTAATTCATAAAAAAATAGCTATACTTGCGTTGAATCAATATGATCAACGACAAGTATAGCTATTTATATTTAATAACAATTATTCTGTTTCGTGGATATATGATAGTTCTGGATGTTCACGACCAAGTAAATCATGGAGTTTTTTATATTTATCAAATAATTTTTCATAATGTTTTACTTTTTCTGGATCTGGTTGTTTTTCATAATAAACAGGTTGTTTCATGTGTTGCACGGTTTCTTTTAATGTACCATATGCACCACCCACATTTGCGCCCAACATAGCAGCGCCTAATGCTGTTGCATTTGAAGATTCTAAGACGACAACTTTTTTATTTAATACGTTAGCATAGATGTCGACGAGTAATTGACTTTTTTTAGGGATACCGCCAGAAGCATAAACAGTATGAACTGGAATATCATTGTCTTCGAATTGTTTCATAATCATTTTAGTACCGAAAGCAGTAGATTCTAAATAAGCGCGATGAACCATTTCAAAAGGTGTTTGCAATGTTAAGCCAAAGACACTACCTGTTAAATGGCTATCACTTAAAATACTTCTATTACCATTGTGCCAGTCTAAGACAACCACGTGTTGGTCTTCAACAGGAATTTGTGATGCAAGCGTTTCTAAATATTCTAAGACGCTCTTATCTTGTTTTGCTGCTTCTTCAACGATATGTTGTGGTGCCATACGTTCAGAGTAACTAAACAAATCACCAACAGCTGCTTGACCCGCTTCATAAGCATATAACCCTGGAATAATAGCGTCTTTAACTGAACCTGTAATAGAAGGGATAGGTTCTTGTTTCGGGTCTAACATTAAGTGACATGTGCTTGTTCCTATAACCGGTGTGAATTCGCCTTTTTCAATTGCACCTGCACCTAAAACGCCAGAGTGGGCATCAATCATGTAAGGGGAAATCTGTACATTTGAAGATAGTCCCCATAAGTTTTGATAGTATTCTGATAATGAACCAGCGCTATCACCAATTTGAATGACAGGTGCTTCGCATTTATCTTTGACGATTTGTGGTAATTCTGGATCTACAGTTTCAAAGAAATCGTAATTAAAGCCATTCACTTCATCATAGAATCCTTTGAATCCTATACCACAGTTGGAGCGAATATTTTGGTTGACGAGTAAGCTTGTCATATAATCTCCAGCTTCCATTATATAATGGGCACGTTCTAATAATTCGGGTGCTTTATGTTTTACTTCGAGGATTTTAGGAATCATCCACTCACTGTTTACACTATGGCCATAATAATCTAACCAATTTTGATGAGCTTTCTCATTGGCTTCAACCATTTGAGTTGCTTCGTCTTGAGCACCATGATGTTTCCATAATTTAACATAGGCATGAGGATGATGAGATAGGTCTTCATTCATATGTAATGGTCTGAAATTCTCATCTAAAAAGACCACTGTGCAACTGGTAAAGTCAACACCAATACCTACGACCTCATCCTTATTAATTTGGCTTTCTTCTAAAACGTGTTTAACACCGTTTTCTAATACGTGGTGATAATCACCAGCATGTTGTAAGAAGTAATTATGGGGTAAAGTTTCTCCTCCTAATTCTTCAGCGATGGTACCATGTTGATAAGTTTCTTCATAACTTGAAACAATTTTTCCATCAGATGTATTTACCAAAATGACACGTCCTGATGCTGTGCCGTAATCGATACCAATACTATAACTCATTCTATATATCCCCTTTAAATTTGATGTCGTGTTTAATCATCTCTAAGAAGTTAATTTTAATTTAATCTTCTATGATAAAATTAATGATAGTGCTTACATAAATAATTGTAAAGTTTGACATATTGCAAAATCTAAATTCATTAATAGAACTAATAATGTTATATTAAATAATAAGAAAAATATTATTTGGGGAGGGTAAACATGTCATTACATATTGATCATGTGACGAAGAAGTTCAATCAATTTACGGCAGTCAATGATATTTCCATCCATCTTGAAAAAGGGAAAATGCTTGGCTTTTTAGGACGTAATGGTGCAGGTAAGACAACCACCTTTAGAATGATATTAGGATTAAGCGAACCTACTGAAGGACACATTACATATGATGGTCATGCGATTGATCAGTCAATGTATAATCGAATTGGCTACTTACCTGAAGAACGTGGTTTACATCCTAAAATGACTGTGGAAGATGAACTAACTTATCTTGCAACACTTAAAGGGATGTCCAAATCAGATATTAAGAAAAATATTGATTATTGGCTCAAACGATTTGCCATAACAGAAAATCGTCATAAACGTATTGATGCGTTATCCAAAGGTAATCAACAAAAAATTCAATTATTAGCAAGTATGTTGCATCAACCGGAATTGCTGATATTAGATGAACCTTTTAGTGGATTAGACCCTGTTAATGTTGAATTACTCAAATCAGCTGTAAAAGATTTAAATGATCAAGGTTCAACAATTATTTATAGTTCTCATCGTATGGAACATGTTGAAGAATTATGTGACGATGTATGTATCTTGAACCATGGTGAACTTGTGGTATCTGGTGACATACATGACGTGAAGGCCTCACATGGTTATAAGCAAGTTATCATCGAAACTGATAAATCAATGCCTGACATAACAGGTATTGAAGGTGTGATGAGTGTTGAAACAAATAAACGTCATATCAAAGTGACGATACAAGATGAATCCGTTGCAGAAAAAATATATCATCATGTCATCTCATATGGATATGTACGTCGTTTCCAAGTGTTAGAACCTTCCCTTAAAGACATCTTTATTGATAAGGTGGGTGATTTGCATGAATAAATTTTGGGCTACATTCGGACTTACATATAAAAGTAAAGTGAAATCTAAATCCTTTATCATCTTCATGGCCATTGTCATTATTTTAATGATTGCATTATCCAATGCCGATAAAATCATGGATATGTTTAAAGGTGATGGTGATCAAATCGGTATCGTAACGAATAGTGAGCCAATATACAAAGCCATTAAACAACAAGGAAATGTGATTGATGAAGATGCTTCATTTAAAAAGGTAAGTAAACAAGAAGCGAAGAAACAAGTGAAAAATGAAAAGTTAAAAGAAGCCTATATCATTAAGGTGAAAGATAAACAACAGTTATCAGCAACGATCTTGAGTAAAGAAAGTGTCTCACAAGAAAAAGAGCAAAAAATAAATGGGGTACTGACATCGCTTCAATCCAAACTAGTCGCATCGCAACTACATTTAAGTAACAATGATTTGAAAAAATTACAGTCCCAAAGTAAGGTTGACAGTCAAGTCCTCTCAGATAAGAAAGATCAGCAACTTGATGAAGGTCAAAAACTACTTAATTTAGTTCTAGTATATGCGATTCTAATGTTGATGTTCTTTATTGTTTTCAATTACGCAACACAAGTTGCAATGGAAATTGCCACAGAAAAAACATCAAGAGTCATTGAAATGATTATTACGAGTGTTTCTCCAATCACTCATATTATGGCTAAAATTGCAGGGGTTATCGCTGTCGCTTTAACACAAATTGTAATGATTGTTGTAGTTGCTATCATTTGCATATTTGCCTTTGATTTAAAACGAATGTTAAAAGGCTTTAATGTATCCATGAGTCATATCACTTGGCAAGTTTTAATCGTAGGATTGTTATGTATGATCATCGGAATATTAACATATGTATTGCTAGCGGCAATATTAGGTTCTTTAGCAACAAGAATTGAAGATATTAACCAAACATTAATGCCACTAACTTTATTTGCAATGATTGCTTTTTATATTGCGATATTCAGTATGTTTAAACCTGATATTTTATTAATAAAAATTACTAGCTTTATACCTTTTTTAGCGCCTTTTGAATTGTTAGTACGTGCCCAATCGACTGAGTTACAAGTTTGGGAAATCATCGTTAGTATATTAATATCAGTTGTAGTGATGTTTATTTTATTATGGATCGCCGTTAAAACATATAAAGATTCTGTATTAACTTTTGAAAAAGGACTATTTAATACTATTAAAAAGGTTATGAAAAAATAATTAAAAAAGAGGAAGCTCGTTAAATTAAACTTGTAAGAGTTTACAAAACGTTCTTCCTCTTTAATTTGCATTTTACTATGGCATATTAGTAGAAAAAGTGTAACAATATGTATGTATTAGCAAGCACGTTAATATAATACAATAGAAGACAAATAGGCATCACAAGCGACATTATATATATTGATAAGTGACGCTCTATCCCAAGTTACTTATCAATATATATAAGGAAATGATAATCAAATTCATGCCTTAGATTTTAGAGGTAGATAATTCATATGAACTCATGTATGTTGTATAAAGTGAAGCTTCATAGATAATGAACAGAAAGGCGTAATGTTTGTGATGGTTTATTCTTTTTTAATATTTATATTAGCGGGTTTATGTGAAATTGGAGGCGGCTACTTAATATGGTTATGGCTTCGCGAAGGTCAACCATCGTGGCTAGGCGTTATTGGCGGCTTGATACTCATCTTGTATGGTGTAATAGCAACACTACAAACATTTCCGACATTTGGAAGAGTATATGCTGCATACGGAGGCGTATTCATCGTTATGAGTTTAGTTTGGTCTATGCTTATAGATAAGAATATGCCAGATAAATACGATGTATTGGGTGCATTCGTCTGTTTAATAGGCGTCTTAATTATGCTGCTACCACATAGGGCATAATAAACGTGTTTGAAAGGGAGAAGTATGTAATGAATGTTGAAATTGAGCATCAAAGATATGGTGTAGACTTAATTAAAATTGATAATGAAGAGACCAAAATTGTGTTTACAAATTATGGTGCGAGAATTGTGTCATGGAAATATCATGACAACAATATTGTATTAGGGAATGTTGTTGAAGCGGATGAATTTTATTTTGATAATCCATTTAGATTTGGGGCGACTGTTGGACGATATGGTGGTCGTATTTCAAATGCGACTTTTAATTTAGAAGGTGAAACATATCAATTAGAAACCAATGATGGCCAACATCATATTCACGGTGGTAGTCATGGTTTAGATTCTAAATTATTTGACTATGAAGTTGTAGACGATTTAGGACATGTCAAAATCATTTTCAAAACAACGTTACAAGAAATAGATGATCATTATCCAGGAGATATGGAAATTAAAGTCACTCACACATATGATGCGAATCATTGTTGGACAATTCAATACGAAGCTACATCAACGAAAACGACTCTGTTTAACCCTATGAACCATGTTTATTTTAATCTTAATCGTGATAATAACGTTATTGATAATCATCGAGTGTCTAGCTCTAAATTGAATATGTATCCGTTAAATGATGATCATATGATTAATTCAGACAATACGTTAGATTTACAACAAATATTTAATAAGGACGGCATATATTTTAAAGACATATTTGACAGCAACCATGATCAGATATCACAACAAGTGGCTCAATTTAATGGTTTAGATCATCCATTCAAAGTAGGGGAACAACAATTATCAATAGATAATGATGAGTTTCAATTAGACGTTAAAACTGACATGCCTTATGTCGTATTATATACATTTAATCAACCGAAAAATTGGAAAAGCGATTCTAATATTTATAAAGCACATTCAGGATTAACAATCGAGGCGCAATATTTACCGAATGATATTAACTTATATGGTGATCAAGCTTTATCAATATTAAAAGCGAATGAAATATTTTATTCACAAACAAGCTATCAAATTCATGAAAAATAAGTAAAAGAGTAGAACAAGCATCGTTATTTACGATGTAATTGTTCTACTCTTTTTATTCTAATTTATCAATGTTTATTTTGTTGCACGTTGATACATTTTTTCTAGTTTTTCGTACCTTTTAGTTGATAAATATGGATTTTTCAGTGCAGTTGCAATTCGACTTGCATTTTTTCTGTCGTTATAATAAATGTCGTTTAATGTTTGAACGGAAAGTTGTGTATCCAATTCAGCTTCTTTTATTAATTCTAAGTGATGATGTTGACTCACAAATCCTTCTTTAATGACGCGACAGTAAAAGCCCGTTTTTCCTGATTGAGACATACGTTTAACCAAGTCAGAAAGCCCGTACTTTGCTTGGATTTTCCAGCAAGGTTCTCTAATTTCAGAAACTTCGATAATTGCATCGCCTAATTGATATTGGTTACCGAAATAAACGCTGCTTTCATCTAAATCTTCAATTGTCAGATTCTCACCGAACATGGCGTACTCTGGCATATCGAATAAATCATCACGATACATGTCATAGTTCTTTTTGCTAAAACAACACACTGCTTTATCTGGACCACCATGATCTTTATAGGCTTGTTCATCATCAACAAATCCTAATTTTGATAACCACATTTGACCTTTAAAAGGTTGTTTATTAATTGCTGATTGCATGGGCTTGGCATCTTTGTATTGAAGTGACTCTATTTTTCCTGTTGAAATGGCGTACACTGGTATCATCATGGTCCCCCTAAATCATTGTATGAAGTGTATTTTACTATAGAATTTCATTTTTATGAAAGATTTTAAAATATATTAAAAATTAAACGTTGATTATGGTATGTTAAATTGAAAAAGTCATGTAAAATAAGAAATGTAAACGATTTAGAAAAGGGGCTCATGACGTGATGAATGATGTAAAACAACTCAAAATGATGACACTAGATGATGTTTTAAGTCAAATCGAGGATGGTATGACGCTCGGTATTGGCACAGGAAGTACAATTGAATTATTAGTGCCTAAAATTGCTCAACTTATTGAGGAAAAACATTATAATATTATCGGAGTATGTACTTCTAATAAGACGGCGTTTTTAGCTAAAGAATTAAATATTAATATTGTTGATGTCAATGATGTCGATAAAATTGATTTAGCTATTGATGGTGCAGACGAAGTAGATCCTCAACTTAATCTCATTAAAGGTGGCGGTGGTGCGCTATTTAGGGAAAAAGTGATTGATGAAATGGCAGACCGCTTTGTCGTGATTGCTGATGAAAACAAAGTTGTTAACTACCTAGGTGAAACATTTAAATTACCGGTTGAAGTAGATAAATTTAACTGGTATCAAGTTGCTAAGAAAATAGAAACGGTTGACGGCGTGACAACACAACGTCGTGTTACGGATGATGTCCCATTTACGACTGATAATGGTAATTATATTTTAGATTGTGCATTACCAAAAGGTATTGATCCTTATGACATGCATGAATTTTTAATTCATATCACAGGTGTTTTAGAAACAGGTTATTTCCTTGATGTGGCTGACCAAGCAATTATCGGCACACAACAAGGTGTTAAAAAGATGAATCGACAAGCATAATGTTTTGTAAATTAAACGAATACACAATATTAAAAGCGTCTATGGCCGTTAATGAAAACGACTATAGACGCTTATTTTAATATGATTCAACTTTTATTGTGCACTGTTGAATAAATCGACTAAACTTTGAGGACTATTTGTTCCGAGACAAATATCTAATAATTCATGAGATTCTTTAGCTTCTTCCTCACTTCTAGGGAACATTTTTTCTTCATATAAAGCAATAGCTTTATCAATATCATTTGGATGTTCAGCGATTAATTCCGCTAATTCTGCACCGTCTAACATAGCTAAATTAGCACCTTCACCAGATGGTGCCATTAAATGTGCAGCATCACCAATTAATGTAATACCAGATTGATGTTCCCAACGATGTGTATCAGGTAGAGCATTAATTTTACGAGGTGTAATAGAACTATCCGCTTCAGTGATTAAGGCAGTGACTTCTGGTGACCAACCTTTAAATTCAGCAGCTATAGTATTTGTTGCTTCTTGACCATTTGAAAAATCAATGCTATCTATCCATTCGCTATCACAATTCATTTGAATATACGTGTGTAAAATATCGCCTGCTTCTCTATGAGCAACAATACCTTTATTTGGTGATAGAGCATACATTGCGCCTTTGCCTACTTTGTCAGCTGTTTTAGGATATTGACGATCAACATCATATAAATAGGTTTCAATAAAGGTATAACCAGAATAATGTGGTTTAATATCAGTTAATATATTGCGTACTTTAGACCAAGCACCATCTGCACCAATAAGTTGATCAGTTGTTACAGATGTGTTATCTCTAAATACAACTTTATATTGTTTTTTATCCAATTTTTCTACGTGGTCTACTTTTTTATTCCATTCAATCATGTCTTCTGGTAATGAGTCGATTAAAATATTTCTTAAATCACCACGTAAAACTTCTGGTCGGCCATTGGATTCATCGTCAGGTAAATCTAACAGTAATTCACCATTTTGATTTACGATACGTGTTGCGTCAGCGCCTTTTTGAATAATAGAACGAAATTCATCCATTAAGTTTGCCTTTTCAAGTGCAACTTGACCATTATATTCATGTATATCTAATTGACCGCCTTGTGTACGTGCGTCACGTGATGCATCAGATTCATACACTTTAGCAGGTATACCATTCACATAAAGCACACGTGCTAATGTTAAACCACCGATGCCACCACCAATTATAGTAATAGGGTTATTGTTTTCTTCTAAATTCATCAAACCACTCCTTTAAGAATGCGAAAATATATTATAGTATCTTAACATGCATTATCAATAAAATACTGCCTGGCTAGATTTACCCATTTTGGTTCGATACTTAAACGTTAAAAAACCCGTCCACTCATTAATATGAAGGTGACGGGTTTAATATATTAATTTTTATTGTTAGGGCTATGTTCTTCAGTTTGTTTGATTTCATCTTGTAAATCAGAAACAACTGATGAGCGACGGTCTTGTTTATATGATGTATGCTCTTTTAAATGATCAGTAGCATCAGCGTCTTGGCTATGATCTTGAACGTCATGTTTATTGTCTTGATGTTGAGCATCTAATGTATCTTTCTGACGATCATGATGATCTGAGCTTTTACTATTATCATGCTTAGTTTCAGAATAATCATCGTCTTGTTCATCGCTAACATGATCTAAATAATTATTAGGTTCTACTTCATCTAAACTTTGATTCGTTTTTTTATAAAAGATAGCACGAATCATTAAGCTTAAAATGATATAGATTAAACCAACAGCAGTAGTAGCTAGCGCGATGACTTTCATTGAGAATAAATCACCAATTTCTTCACTAAACAAGAATACTAAACCAAATGACATTGCTGCGTGGAAAAGCGTAGCAATATAAATAGTACGTCCATTAGTGGCTCTAATTAACTCACCCACAATCATTGAGAAAGCAAAAGTATATAAGAAATGATAGCCGGCGAACTCAAGGCCGTATGTTGTATTAGCATTGAAGATAGAGTAAATGATACCTACAACAATACTAGCAAATAATGTATTCATCTTTGTTTCAACGATGTGTTGCAAATATGAACGGAAACCAAATTCTACTACGAACGCCATAATTAAATGACCAATTAAAATTGCGAATATTGACACAGACAAATCAGATGCTTGTAGTAGGATGAAACTATCTGCAAATGTATTGAAGCAGAACATACCGATAATAAAAATAAATAAAGGTATGATTAATGCGAGTAATAAACGCTCAATAACTTTGAGACTAAATGTGAATTTTAAACTCGCCATTTGTTCTTTTTTATGTTTAAAGACAAGTAGACATATGATAGCTGCAATAAATGGAGAAAGGTCTGTAATGTCGAATACAAAACGTTTCACGCCTATTGCTGCTTGGAAATCTCTAAGTATTACGAATAAGGCCATTGTCACGACAAAAAATACAAATATTGTCATTGCCCATTGAAACCCAGAAATTCGATTGTTTTTCATTTTATGTAACCTCCATTACGGAAACAAGCAATTATTGTTTTATTTACAATTATACATCTTAAAAGATGATAGATAAATTGTCTATTTTAATTATCATCAAAATGTAATAGTAATGAATTATAAACGTAATTAAATTTAGGTTAAACGGGAATATAAGAACAACATTGAATTAAGTATGAGCCAAAGTTATACTTTAATTATAAGGATAAAGCAAAGAAATCAAGGGGGAAGAACAATGTATCAACTAGCTGAACCAAGCTTATGGACTGGAAGATTAGATAGTGAAACAGATGCCAAACAATTTAGACATTTTCAAACTATACAATTTAATGACTTAAGACAAGTAGAATTAACACCTAAACAGAAAGGTGTTGGTATCTTAGGTTATGCGATTGATAAAGGTGTAGAACTAAATAAAGGACGTGTAGGTGCAAAAGAGGGGCCTAATGCGATCAAAAAGGCGTTTGCGGGCTTACCAGATTTGAATCAATGTGAACAAATCGTTGATTATGGTAATGTCGAACATGATCATGACGCATTAATTGATACGCAAAAGGAATTTGCAGAATTAGCAGCCAAGTCTATTCATAATCATAAACAAACATTCTTATTAGGTGGTGGGCATGATATCGCCTATGCACAATATTTAGCAACTAGACAAGTGTATCCTAATGAGTCAATTGGTGTTATTAATATTGATGCCCACTTTGATACACGTGATGAAGGTGAATCCACTTCAGGTACAAGTTTTAGACAAATACTAGAACAAGATGATAATGCAGATTACATGGTATTAGGCATTTCTCAAGGGGGTAACACACAAGGTTTATTCGACTACGCTAAAGAAAAAGGTGTATCGTTTGTGTATGCAGATGAATTATTACATCAAGTATCACCACCGATTAAAGATATGATTGAACGATTTATTCATGATCATGATGTCATCATGTTTACGATTTGTATGGATGTTGTAGATAGTGCCTTTGCACCAGGTGTTAGTGCCCCAGCAGTCTTAGGCATCTATCCACATACAGTGTTTGAATTAGCGAAACGCATTGTCCCAAGTGAAAAGGTTAAATCAGTAAGTATTGCTGAAATGAACCCTAAATATGATCAAGATAATCGCACAGCGAAACTCATTGCGAATTTAGTGCATCACTTCTTATTATAAGTTCCAATAATCAATACATTGTTCAATAAGAGAAAGTACTTGTTCAGAGTGCTTTCTCTTTTTTAAATAATTAATATAAATTTTGCGTCCTAAATTAGGGCGTATTTTAATGTAGTCTAAATTCCGTGTATTAAATGATTGGTAATAAAATCGAGGAATAACCGCATAACCAATACCTAAATGGACTAGATTAGTAGCTGATTCAAAACGATCAGATTCCATAATGATATTAGGATGGATACCCATTCTATTAAAATAATCATCTAAGTGTTTACGAACTTGAGAGTTTTTATTCGGCAAAATTAAAGGTAAGTCATCCAATTGAATCGTTTTTTGTTTTGGAAATGCATCCTTTGGTGTTAGTAATATATAAGATTCTTTATAAAGTGCGATGGATGTAATATCTTGATGGCGTATTTCTTCGTTTGTTAAGGCAAAATGAACATTAAAGTTGGTAAGTTGCTCAATGGATTGATGTTGATCATGCACCTCATAAATTCGGTATTGCTGATTAGGGTAATGTTGATGATGCGCACGGATGACATTGGCCATCCATTGACTCGTGGATTCTAAAATGCCCATTTTAATACGAGGTTCCGAAGACACATTTAAATCATACATTTTTTCAACTGTTGAACGATAGGATTCTACTAGATTTTCAGCATATTTATAAAACTGAATGCCTTTTTCAGTGATTTTAATATCTTTGGTAGTACGCATAAATAAGTCGTATCCTAAATCGGCTTCCATCTTTTTAATAGCTGCAGTTAAGGAAGGTTGACTAATATGTAAAAAATTAGCGGCTTTTGTAAAACTATTGTATTTTACAACGGCTAAAAAATATTCTAATTGAATGATTTTCATAGGTCATCTCCTATATGTCATAGTTTTTATCTATAAATGATTAGTTTATTTATATTTGTTATCTATATCTTAGCATAATATAATATAGTTGTAACAACCTGATTAATAGTGATTGTTATCTTTTAAATAGTACGAATATTTAGAAGATAATGATTAAAGAGAAACTTAATATATTTTGGATTTTGATATTATTTCGGATGGGAGAGATAGTAATGAGAGAAATTCATGCAAAAAAAGGGTTAGATATCGAATGTAAAGGTTGGGAACAAGAAGCAGTACTACGAATGCTATATAATAACTTAGATCCAGAAGTAGCGGAACACCCAGAAGAACTTGTGGTATATGGTGGTATTGGTAAAGCTGCTCGTAACTGGAAAGCCTTTGAAGCAATTGAAAATACATTAAGAGATTTAGAAGCAGATGAAACAATGCTTGTACAATCTGGTAAACCAGTAGCAGTATTTAAAACACATGAAGAAGCGCCACGAGTATTAATTTCAAATTCAGTTCTAGTACCTGAATGGGCGAACTGGGACCATTTTAATGAATTAGATAAAAAGGGCTTAATGATGTATGGTCAAATGACAGCAGGTAGTTGGATTTATATTGGTTCACAAGGTATTGTTCAAGGTACTTATGAAACATTTGCTGAACTTGGTAATCAAGAATATCAAAGTGATTTAACAGGTACAGTGACACTTACTGCTGGATTAGGTGGTATGGGCGGTGCACAACCACTTGCTGTGACTATGAATAATGGTGTAGCTATTTGTGTAGATGTCGACGAAAGTCGTGTTGATAAACGTGTCGAAACAAAATATTGCGATATCAAGACTAACGATTTAGATGAAGCATTAAAATTAGCTGAAGACGCTAGACAAAAAGGGGAAGCTTTATCTATCGGATTAGTAGGTAATGCAGTAGACATTCACAAAGCTATTTTAGACAAAGGATTTAAAATTGATATTATTACTGACCAAACAAGTGCACATGACCCATTAAATGGTTATGTACCACAAGGTTACTCAGTTGAAGAAGCCAAAAAACTACGTAAAGAAGATCCAAAAAAATACGTAGAATTATCTCAAGCTTCAATGGCTAAACATGTAGAGTTAATGCTTGAATTCCAAAAACAAGGTGCTGTTGCTTTTGACTATGGTAACAATATCCGTCAAGTTGCATATAACAATGGAGTAAAAAATGCATTTGATTTCCCAGGATTTGTGCCTGCATATATTAGACCATTATTCTGTGAAGGTAAAGGACCATTCCGTTTTGCAGCATTAAGTGGTGATCCAAAAGATATTGAACGTGCAGATGAAGAAATGAGAAAATTATTCCCAGATAATGAAAAATTAATTCGTTGGTTAGATCTAGCAGAAGAGAAAATTTCTTATCAAGGTTTACCATCAAGAATTGCATGGTTAGGCTATGAAGAACGTGCCAAAATGGGACTAGCACTTAATAAGTTAGTGCGTGATGGTGAAATTTCTGCACCAATTGTTATCGGACGAGATCATTTAGATTCTGGTTCAGTAGCAAGTCCAAACCGTGAAACAGAAGGTATGCGTGACGGAAGTGATGCTGTAGGTGACTGGGCTGTACTTAATGCATTAATTAATACTGCAGCAGGCGGTTCTTGGATTTCATTCCACCATGGCGGTGGCGTAGGTATGGGTTATTCATTACATGCTGGTATGGTTGTTGTTGCAGACGGCTCAGAACGTGCAGATCGTCGATTAGGACGTGTATTAACTACAGATCCGGGTATGGGAGTAGTAAGACATGTTGATGCTGGTTATGACATCGCCATTCAAACGGCTAAAGATAAAGGCATCAAAATTCCAATGATTGATGAAGCAGGTGATAAATAATGAACGATTTAATTATTCAAAACATTAAAGAGCTTATTTTACCTAAGTCGACTGATCGCCCTTTAAAAGGTGCGGAACTTGATCAATTAGATGTGATTGAAAATGGTACGGTAGTTGTGAACGACGGTAAAATTGTATATTCAGGACCACATACTGATAAATATGATGCTGAACAAGTGATTGATGCTACAGGTAAAGTAGTGTCACCATCATTGATTGATGCACACACGCACTTAGTTTTCGGTGGCTCAAGAGAACATGAAATGTCATTGAAACGCCAAGGTAAATCTTATTTAGAAATATTAGAATCAGGTGGCGGTATTTTATCAACAGTTAAAGCCACACGCGAGATTAGTGAAGAAGATTTATTTAAAAAAGCTGAACACGATTTACTAACAATGATTCAACATGGTGTTTTAGGCGTTGAAAGTAAAAGTGGTTATGGTTTAGATAAAGAAAATGAACTTAAACAATTAAGAGTGTCTAATCGTTTAGCAGAGAAATACGGTTTAGATATGAGACATACATTCCTAGGACCACATGCGGTTCCAGAAGAAGCGGAGTCAAATGAAGCGTTCTTAAATGAGATGATTGAGCTTTTACCAGAAGTAAAAGAATATGCTGACTTTGCAGATATCTTCTGTGAAACGGGTGTATTCTCAGTTGAAGAATCTAAACATTATATGCAAAAAGCGAAAGAGGCAGGCTTTAAAGTTAAAATTCATGCTGATGAAATTGATCCACTTGGTGGTCTAGAGTTAGCTATTGATGAAAATGCAATTTCTGCTGATCACCTTGTTGCTTCAAGTGCAGAAGGTAAAGCAAAATTAAAAAATAGTGACACAGTAGCGGTATTATTACCTGCTACGACATTCTATCTAGATAAAAATGATTATGCAGATGCGAGAGGTATGCTAGATAATGATGGTGCTATCGCTATTGCAACTGACTATAACCCTGGTAGTAGTGTTACTAATAACTTACAATTAGCTATGGCCATTGCTGCATTAAAATTAAAATTATCACCAAATGAAGTTTGGAATGCGGTAACAGTTAATGCAGCAAAAGCTATTGATTTAGACGCAGGTACAATTAATGAAGGCGACAAAGCTAATATCGTTATTTGGAATGCGCCAAACCATGAATATATTCCTTATCACTTTGGTATCAACCATGCTCAAAAAGTAATTAAAGATGGTAGAGTAATTGTAGATAATGAATTTTCATTAGACTAGGACAAAGAATTCATTGATATGACCGTGCCGACATTGTCGGTACGGTTTTTTGTTTATAATAAAAAGGGAATGGCGTATTTTTAGAAAAGTTTGACAATTATGTTAACATAATTAGACAAGGAGATGGATAAACCTAATGTTTACATACCGTCAATACTTAAAACAGTGGCAAGGTAAATATCAACAAAATATTCTTAGCGGTATTTTGATGGGCTTAGCTTTATTGCCAGTATCGATAGCTTTTTCTTTTATTGTTCATGTTAAACCTTCCATTGGATTAATGAGTTGTGGGTTGATGATGTGTTTGATTAGTATATTTGGTAAAAGAGTTTCGATGGTATCGGGACCGAGTAGTGGGATTTCAATCATTGGAGGACCTCTCGTTAACCAATATGGCACTCATTTTTTATTTTTAGCAACTATGATGATGGGAATGATGTTGATTATTTTAGGACTGTTACACATTGATCAGTTGCTTAAATACATTCCTAATACAGTAGTGATAGGATTTATGAATGCCTTAGGTATTTTACTTCTATCAACACAAATAAAGTATATATTCGGCAAATCAATGTCTACATATATCGTCGCGTGTTTAACATTTATCATTATCTATTTAGCAGGAAAGTGGATAAAATCGATTCCAGCGCCGTTAATAGCCATATTTGTTATTACTTTATTAACAACCTTCATACATCCACATTTACAATATGTTTATGATTTAGCGAGTATACATTTTAAAATGCCTAGTTTTGCAATATTTAATTTGTCTATGTCTATTGAAGCATGGATTATCATCTTTAAATATGCATTAACTATGACAATTATTTCTGTTATTCAAACAAATTTAACTACACATATGGTTGATATGATTAGTAATACTGAGTCTCATAAGGATAAAGAAATCATTGGACAAGGTATATCAAACTTTATAGTAGGAAGTATTGGAGGTTATGGCTCAAGCGGCTTAGTTGGACAATCGAAATTTAATTATAATATGGGAGCGACAAGTCGATTATCTACATTGATTACAGGTTTGTTTTTACTATTATGCATGGTAGTGTTAGGTCCAATAGTTGGTCTAATACCCATGGTTGTTTTAGCTTCAGTACTAGTAACCGTTTCATTAAGTACATTTGATCGACGAACATTTAAGTATATTCAATCATCTCCAATTCAGAATGCGAGTGTCATATTGCTAACGATGGTACTAATACTATGGACGCATAATCTAGCTGTGGGTGTTATCATTGGCACAATTTTTTATTACCTAATGAACTATTTTATAAAGAAAGTGGGATGATTAAATGTCAAATTATACAGACTATGTGAATTGGCGACGAACATTTCACCAATTCCCTGAAATATCAGAGAAAGAATATGAAACTACACAACGACTTAAACGTATTTTAGAAGCACATGATATAAAAATTTTAGATTTACCTTTAGATACAGGATTAGTTGCGGAAATTGGACAAGGCGACCAAATGATTGCGATTAGAACTGATATAGACGCGCTACCTATCAATGAGCAAGTCGAACATGAATTTACGTCAACTAATCAAGGTGTCATGCATGCATGTGGTCATGATATTCATATGGCAAGTATATTAGGCGTTGCAACACAATTGAAAGCTCAAGAGAATGAAATAAATGGTCGAGTGAGAATCATTTTCCAAGCAGCAGAAGAGCTAGGTCATGGTGCTAAAAAAGTAGTAGCTACAGGTGCATTAGACGGAGTGAAGGCAGTTTTAGGATTCCATAATTATCCAACAATGGACATTGGTGACTTTGCTATTAAAAAAGGTCCTATTACATCTGCAGTAGACCGTTTTGAATTTGAAATTAAAGGAAAAGGCGCGCATGCTGCTAAACCAGAACAAGGTAATGACCCAACGGTGGCTTTAGGCCAACTGATTAATAGTTTACAAACGATTGTAAGTAGAAATTTATCTGCATTTGATAATGCCGTTGTTACTATTGGTGAAATTTCATGTGGAAATACATGGAATGTCATTGCAAACCAAGCCTATGTACAAGGAACTGTCCGTTCATTCAAACCTGAACATAGAGCGTATATCGAACAACGAATGAATGATATTGCTGATGGTCTAGCACAAACATTTAATTTACAAGTTGAATGCCGATATACACGACTTCCTGGAACAGTAATTAATGATGATGAATTAACTGATATAGCGATAGAAGTAGCGGAAGATGTAGGTTATCGTGTGTCAATTATGGACTTACCATTGACGATCGGTGAAGACTTTTCAGGTTATACAGAAACGTATCCTGGCGTATTTGCATTCATAGGATCTAATAGTGAGTATGATCTCCATCATCCTTTATTTGATCCTGATGAACGTATTTTAGAAAAAGTGCCGACATATTTTGTGACACTGACTAAACGTCTTCTGAATCAATAATCTCTTACATTGTATAGAAATAGTATGATTAACATCTGCATACCCTTGGGTATATGACAACATATACCAATTGAGGAGATGAATTTGAAATGTCAGCACAAGATCCAAGAAATAAATTCAAATCAACAGAGTATGAACAACAAGAGCAACCACTTCCAGGATTACAAAGTCAATTAACACCTGAACCAGATTGTGGTGAGACATCATACGTCGGACACGGTCGATTAAAAGGATATAAAATGTTAGTGACAGGTGGCGATTCTGCCATTGGACGCGCAGCAGCTATTGCCTATGCTAAAGAAGGCGCAGATGTTGCTATTAATTATCTTCCAAGCGAAGACAAAGATGCACAAGAAGTTAAACAAGTGATTGAAGAAGCAGGACAAAAAGCAGTGCTATTACCTGGTGATATACGTGATGAACAATTTAACTATGACATGGTCGAAGAAGCACATCAACAACTTGGTGGGCTTGATAATGTGACCTTAGTAGCTGGACATCAACAATACCATGACGATATACAAGGGTTTGATACTCAATCATTTAAAGAGACATTTGAAACCAATGTATATCCTATATTTTGGACAGTACAAAAAGCGTTAGAATATTTACAACCAGGTGCATCAATTACAACAACATCATCTGTTCAAGGATATAATCCAAGTCCTATTTTACATGATTATGCCGCTTCAAAAGCTGCAATTATCTCATTGACAAAAAGTTTATCAGAAGAACTTGGCGCGAAAGGTATTCGTGTCAATTGTGTAGCCCCAGGACCATTTTGGTCACCATTACAAATTACTGGTGGACAACCACAACGAAATATTCCTGAATTTGGTAAGGAAACACCACTTGGCCGTGCAGGTCAACCTGTTGAATTATCAGGAACTTATGTCCTATTAGCATCTGAAGAATCAAGTTATACAACTGGACAAGTCTTTGGTGTGACAGGCGGCATTCAAATTAACTAAATAATAAAAGTTGGTCGATAAAGTGTTAATACTTTATCGACCATTTTTTGTGGTAAATTATATGAAAACTAAATCAATTTTCATTTTGAATTTGGAATAAAAATGTGTTTATTGTAAAATGAAAATATAAAATTATTAACCTTTTTGAAGAATGAAATTTAATTAAAGAATAAAGATATATCTAAGGGATAGGTAATTTATACGACAAATTGCAAATGAAATCTTATATCTAAAGGAGGTTATGACATGGTGAAAGATAGGTTTATAAGGATTGCTCCGTTCATGATGTTGATGATAGGTCTTACTTTTATACCTTTTATTTCTTCTGAAAATCTATATTTCTTAACGCTAATACTTTTATTTGCTTTAACCAATGCATTAAAGAATCTGTATTTTGTTAATAAAAATATTAAAAATCATATCATATGGATTAGTGAATCAGTTGACCGATTACTAGGTATTATTGCGGGGTGTTTGTATTTAGGTTATGGCGGAATAGTACTAATATCACAACACCATGTATGGATTGGTTTCTTAATTGTATTGGTAACTATGACGTTTGTTTTTTATATAGAAACTAAATTACAAATTGATGATGATACGCAAAGGAAAAACCATCGAGATTATAAAGTCATCTCTAAACAACGTGAACAACAATTTAAAATACTGATGATTAGTATGACAAACATTTCTATTATTTTAATGATTGTATCACTTTATTTAAAATGGTGGATCGTCTTTGGTATAGCTATTACAATGTTATTCGTAGTTGCTATTGCATTAATTATTTATGAAAAATATTTTACGACGAAGTTATAATTTATGATTGACGTCATAGGAATTATCTTGTAACGTAAACGTTAAATATGAATCACTTATCAAGAGAAGTGGAGGGACTGGCCCTATGAAGCTTCGGCAACATTGAATCATGTGCCAATTCCAGTAACCTGTCTAGGTTTGAAGATAAGGGGATAATCGTTGTAGATGGACCTCTTTTCTTTATCATAAAGAAGAGAGGTATTTTTTGTAAGGAAGTAGGTCTAATAATGAAAGAAACTAAAAAGGGTAATGCTTGGGCGTTATTTCCGTTATTATTATTTATGTTGTTATTTTTAGGTGTAGGTATCATCTCGGGTGATTTCACGACGATGCCGTTAAATGTTGCAATAACGATTACAGTAATCGTTGCTTTGTTGATGAATCGCAAAGAAAAGTTTGCGACAAAAGTTGAAGTGTTTACTAAAGGTGCAGGTCATTCAAATATTATTTTAATGATGCTTATCTTTATTTTAGCAGGCGCATTTTCTACGACTACAGAGAAAATGGGTGGCGTGACTTCTACTGTAAATTTGGGCTTGTCTCTCATCCCTGAAAACTTAATTATAGTAGGTTTATTTATCATTTGTATGTTTGTTTCTATTTCAATGGGAACATCAGTAGGCACAGTAGCAGCTATTGCACCGGTAGGATTTGGCTTTGCGCAAGCAACAGATGTTTCTGCAGCTTTAGCTATGGCTACAGTTGTTGGTGGCGCTATGTTTGGAGATAATCTTTCTATGATTTCTGATACTACGATAGCGGCTGTACGTACACAACATACGAAGATGAAAGATAAATTTAAAGTAAACTTTAGAATTGTTTTGCCAGGTGCGATATTAACCATAGTCGTACTATTTTTCCTAACAAATGGTATTTCCATGGATCATTCTAAAAGTTATGATTTCCAATTAGTTAAAGTCATTCCATATCTATTAGTGTTGATTCTAGCGCTAGTTGGTGTCAATGTGATTATCGTTCTTATTGGTGGAACAGTTTTATCTGGAATCATTGGTCTTATTGATGGCTCATTTGGTTGGAGAGGATTACTAAGTGCTGTATCTAAAGGGATTATAGGTATGGAAGATATTGCAATGATTGCCTTATTAATTGGTGGTTTAGTTGGACTTATTCAACATAATGGCGGTATAGATTGGTTGTTAAATGTAGTTAGAGGGCGCGTGAAATCTAAACGTGGGGCTGAAATAGGTATTGCCAGCTTAGTTAGTGTAGCAGATATTGCAACAGCTAATAATACTATTTCAATCATTATGTCAGGACCATTAGCTAAAAATATAGCAGATGAATATGATGTTGATCCACGTAAATCAGCTAGTATTTTAGATATATTTGGTGGATGTTTCCAAGGCTTATTACCATATAGTCCTCAAGTTATTTCAGCTGCAGGAGTGGCTGGTATCTCACCATTCTTACTTGTACCTTATAGTATTTATCCAATCATGCTGGGTGTATGTGGGTTGATTGCTATTTTGATTGGATATCCGAAATTAAAAAAAAGTAAAGCATAAATATGATTAAAAACTGAGACTTTTTAGTCTCGGTTTTTTAGTTGATAAATAGAATTATAAATATTGAAAATGTTTTAAGTCAGCGTTTTAATGGTAAACTAGACTAAATGTGTAGAAGCGCAATCTTTTTTAATGTATAAATGTTTGGAAGTTTGAACAAATACGTTAAAATAGTATTAAGAGTGAAAGTAGGTGACTGAAAGTGGCAAAGTATAATGTGGAAAATGAATATGTAGAAATTGATATTGAACGTTTATTAAAATATTCACCAGAAACAATTTATGAAGCTTGGACGAAAGAAGATATTCTTAAACAATGGTTTATGACGTCGAAACGTACGAATAAATCATTTGAAGCAGATGTCCAAGAAGGTGGTAAGTATCGTATCGTTGATAGTAGAAATGGCAAACAAAATATTATCGAAGGTACATACGAAGAATTAGTTATGGATGAATTTATTAAAATGACAATAGGTATGCCAGGCTTAAGTAACGAAGAAGATATTATAGAAGTAGAATTCTTCGAACGTGAATCAGGTGGCACACAAATGTTCTTCTATTATCAATCATATATGGAACGTGAACGAAGATTAACCAACCTTGAATACAAACAAAAAAAGAAAGAATATCATGATTCTACTGCACATGGATTTGAACTTATGTTTGATAAAATGAATGCAGTGTTAGAAGAAATTGAAGAACAAAAAAATAACTAATTTGTATTAAACATAAGTAATATATAAGCCAGTAAATGAACTAAGAAAGCTCATTTACTGGCTTTTTATTTTTATAGACAATGTATTATTTGAGATCTCCTATCTCTTTGCGTTCATTATATTTTCTGAGCAGCGTTTCAAAGAAAATATGATAACTAATGAAACTTGAATAGTCAGTACCATCATTTAAATAAAATGTATTACTAGATACATAAACATTATAACTAGCTTGTTGGGCTAACGTATTGTCTTTCATCGTTGTGACTGAGATAAAATATTTTTGTCTCAATTGTAATAGTTGTGTCACTTCTTTTAATTGATATGTTTCTCCAGATAGTGAAATAATAAAGAAAAGGTCTTGCGGTACGGTTTTGTTTAAGACCATTTTTAATTCGTGGACATCATAAAGAATAATGATATTTTTATGCATGGTTAATAATATTCTTTGTGCTTCTTCAGCCACATTGATTTGAGCTCGACCCGTTCCATATAAATATATTGTTCCGGCATCATTCATTTTATTAGTTAATAGCTCATAATCTATACGATCTAAATAATTAAACGTATTTTCAATTTCTTGTCTAAATGATTCGATAGAGTCAGAAGGCAATTGATTTTTCTTTTCACTTTCAAATTTTAAAAATGATTTGAAGTCACTATAACCATCAAATCCTAATTTTCGTGTAAAGCGATGTATTGTAGCATTTGATGCATGTGTATGCTGTGCTAAGTCTTGTATTTTTAAATTTTTACATAAATCAACATGAGTATTAACGAAATTCGCAATTTGTAAATCATTGTCATTGAGTTGATTAAAGTTCGCATTCACACGTTCATCTAGAAACATAACGACACCTCATTTGTTAGTGTTGAAAAAATTTTCATCATAAGAAAACATAATCTGATTATACAAAATACTTTCAAAATGCGTCAATCACGTTGTAGTAATGTAAGCGTTTACTATATATTAGAAATAAGATAAGACATTGAAAGGAATAATTTAAAACTCATTTTCAATGTTGAATAGAACGAAATTGGGATGTGGAGGTTATTATGATGAATGCAATCAAACGGTTTGGAAGTGCAATGATTGTACCTGTCTTGATGTTTGCTTTCTTTGGGATTGTACTTGGGTTTGCAACATTATTTAAAAATCCAACCATTATGGGTGGTTTAGCAGACCAACATACATTTTGGTTTAAATTTTGGTCAGTGATAGAGTCAGGTGGTTGGGTTATATTCAACCATATGGAAATTGTATTTGTAGTAGGTTTACCATTATCTTTGGCTAAAAAAGCACCAGGACATGCAGCGCTAGCTGCATTAATGGGCTATTTGATGTTTAATACATTTATTAATGCAATATTAACGCAATGGCCACATACATTTGGTGCCAATTTAGAAAAAGGCGTTGAAAATGTTACTGGTCTTAAAGCAATTGCCGGGATAGAAACATTAGATACTAATATTTTAGGCGGTATTATTATCTCAGGTATTATTACATGGATTCATAATCGTTATTATAGTAAACGTCTTCCAGAAATGTTAGGCGTATTCCAAGGATTAACATTTGTAGTGACGATTTCATTCTTTGTCATGTTACCTGTCGCAGCAATTACATGTGTCGTATGGCCTACAGTTCAACATGGTATAGCGTCAGTACAACACTTTATTATCGGATCAGGATATGTAGGCGTGTGGTTATATCATTTCTTAGAAAGAGTGTTGATCCCAACAGGTTTACATCACTTCATTTATGCACCTATTGAAGTTGGTCCAGTCGTTGTCAATCATGGCCTCAAAGCGGAATGGTTACAACATTTAAATCAATTTGCAGAAAGTAGTAAACCGTTAAAAGAACAATTCCCATACGGCTTTATGTTACAAGGTAACGGAAAAGTATTCGGCTGTTTAGGTATTGCATTAGCCATGTATTCAACAACACCAAAAGAGAATCGCAAAAAAGTGGCTGCATTGTTAATACCAGCAACACTTACAGCGGTTGTTGCGGGAATTACTGAACCATTAGAATTTACATTCTTATTTATTGCACCATATTTATTCGTATTACATGCTTTACTTGCAGCTACAATGGATACAATCATGTACGGCTTTGGATTAGTAGGTAACATGGGCGGTGGTGTTTTAGACTTCTTAGCAACAAACTGGATACCACTCGGCAAAGAACATTGGATGACGTATGTGATTCAAGTAGTTATTGGTTTAATATTTGTAGGTATTTACTATGTATTATTTAGATTTTTAATATTGAAATTTGATATTCCACTACCAGGTCGTCGTAAAAATGAAGAAGAAGTTAAATTATTCTCTAAACAAGATTACAAAGAGAAAAAAGGCGAAGGCAAGATGGCACAACCTCAGTCAACCGGAAATGAATATGATGATAAGGCAGCTTATTATCTAGAAGGACTTGGCGGTAAAGAAAATATTAAAGATGTTACTAATTGTACAACTCGATTAAGATTAACAGTTAACGATGAAAATAAAGTAGAAGACAGTAGTTATTTTACACATAATCAAATGGCACATGGCCTAGTTAAAAGTGGCAAAAGTGTACAAGTCGTTGTAGGTATGTCTGTACCACAAGTAAGAGAAGCATTTGAACACTTAGTTTACGATAATGATGAAAAATAATTAAAACAAGGGATTACGAAACAATATCGTTTCGGAATCCCTTTTATAATTAGTATTCAAATAGTTGAATTATGAAATTCTTGCTTTATTTATCATTTTAGATTTATATCCTGCTGAAAGAATATCTATGTTACGTGTTGCTATAGTATGTAGTAATTTAGAAAAAATATCAGGAGGACAAATGATACTTGCACAATTTTTATTTAATGTATAGCTGATATTATAGTGATTCATATACATATTCATAATATCAATCACTTTGTCTTTGATAAATGCGTCTTGTAAGCCATCGATAGATAATTCAAATCGTTTAGCAGATTGGTATAAACGTTCTGAATCAAGTAATTCGTCTAGTTGCTTTGGTGATAAAATTTGGTAGATGGTAAAGTTATGGAAACTTAAAAAGCTAATAAAGTAAGGTAATTGTTGTTTAGGTAAGCTGACTTCTAAAGCGTACATACCTTGTTGTTTAAAGATTTGGTATTGAAATGATTCACAAAACTTAAGTTGTTTACAAAGCTTTGTTAAAGATTTGCGTGATGATCGCGATTTTAAATCTGCGATATTGATGATATAGGTTTCAAATTTGTCTATCAACATGTTATGCCTCCCAATTGCTAACATTCGTACGTGGCTCAAATAATATATAGTTATGTAGGTTATTTGTTTTTTTATTTTGTTAAATTGATTGTACCACGCTTCTTTTTGATATTCACTAGGACTTTTGAATGAAGGTTAAGAAGAATATGGATATAAAGCAAGGGAAATCAACTGTACCATGGTGTATAGCATTTTATTAAAATCTCGTTACAAAGGATTGATGCATCTTAAAATATCTAAAAATTCTGAAAATAATATTGTTCATACTTCTGAGTTGTGATAATATTTGTCATTATTAACAATTAAGGATGTGTTTATATGTTGAATCGTATGAGTCAATTTGCGACTAAGACATTTATATTTTGGATGTTAGTGGCAGCTATAATCGGTTTTGTATTTCCATCACACATGGCTATATTAGGTGGATTTGTTCCTTACTTATTAGGCATTGTCATGCTAGGAATGGGAATGACGATTGACCCAAAAGATTTCAAGATTGTTTTACAATCACCTAAGCCTGTTATTATTGGAGTGATTTTACAGTTTACGATTATGCCAACATTAGCCTTTCTGATTGCCAAAGGCTTTCATTTACCACCAGAAATTGCTATTGGTGTCATTCTAGTAGGGTGCTGTCCGGGAGGAACATCTAGTAATGTCATGAGTTACTTAGCTAAAGCGAATGTAGCGTTATCTGTGGCAATCACAAGTGTTTCAACATTGATTGCACCTTTTGTCACACCAGCATTGATTTATCTTTTTGCGCATGAATGGTTAAATGTATCATTCACAAGTATGTTGTGGTCTGTTGTTCAAGTGGTACTGATTCCAATTATCATTGGATTTGTTTTCCAAAAGGTAGCGCGCCAATTTGCTCATAAAGCAGCGACGGCATTACCGCTCGTATCAGTTATTGCGATTTCACTTATATTGGCAGCTGTAGTTGCAGGTAGTAAAGCACAAATTTTAAAAACAGGATTACTTATTTTTGTCGTCGTGATATTACACAATGTATTAGGATATACAATTGGTTATCTATTAGCTAAAGTGTTTAAAATGGATTATCCAGATAAAAAAGCAGTTGCTATTGAAGTGGGTATGCAAAATTCTGGTTTAGCAGTTTCACTGGCTACTGTTCATTTCAGTCCTTTAGCTGCAGTACCGGGGGCAGTGTTCAGCTTAGTACACAATATTTCAGGTCCTATTCTTGCTAAATACTGGTCTTCTAAAAGTAAACGTCTCTGATGCACTTTTAAGGGAAATGGAAAGTCTGAATATGTTAAAATATGAATCAATGAACATATTTAACTTAAGAGAGACAAAGGAGCACATATATTATGTACAGAGCAGTTGTATTTGATTTTGATGGTACAATTATCGATACAGAAAAACATCTTTTCGATGTCATCAATAAACATTTAGTAAAACACAACGAAGCACCTATATCGTTAGCTTTTTATCGTAGATCAATAGGTGGTGCAGCAACTGAGCTTCATCAGTACTTAGAATCATTACTTGGTTCAGAAAAGAAAGCAGCAATATATAAAGAACATAATGATACAAGTAGCCAACTTCCGATAGTTGAAACGATTGAAAAATTAATGGCATATTTAAAGCAACGTCACATTCCAATGGCTATTGCAACAAGTAGTCCTAGAGAAGATATACTGCCTACTTTCCATAAATTAGGTTTAGACGAATATATTGATGTCATTGTAGGCAGAGAAGATGTTTCTAATGTCAAACCTGATCCTGAACCTTATTTAACAGCGGTGCAACAGTTGAATTATAATCCAACCCATTGTTTAGCAATAGAAGATTCAGTTAATGGTGCAACTGCTGCCAATTTAGCTGGCTTGGATGTTATCGTCAACACGAATGTCATGACAGAAGAACAAGATTTTACTTCAGTAAATTATATTGCCAAAGATATTGATTTTGATGACATTGTGCAACGTTTTTTTGAAGTGAAATAGGAGGTGTGGCATGTTTTACACGATACTATTTTTTATAGCTGGTCCACTTATTATTGGTATAGGTAATTTAATCTTAGGACCCATATTTAATAAACGTGTTCCATTTCATGTGCATGTAAGATCATTTGTGGTAGGGACAGTGATTTATTTGATTTTAGCTACAATTGGATATTTCCTATTATTACAAGGTAAACTATAAAAAATGCCCGTTTCAGATTGAGATCATTCACTCAGTCAGAAACGGGTTTTTCATATATGAATTAAGTTATTACATGATTTTTAATAATAATGTAACTAAAATTAACACGATTAAAATCGCATCAATACCGACCATGATGGCAAAACGTGTTGTCTTTTGACCTTGTGATTTTGCTAATTTCATGGCTTTATAATTCGGTATAAAACTTATAATTAATAGTATTAAAATGATGACGCCAATCAAAACTGACATTAACGTTGACCTCCATTTCGTCTTTCAATATATTCCCAAATAAAACCTGCAATGATACCAATAACAACACCAAATAAAACACCTAATTGAATCTGTGATATCAATGCACCAATAATTAAACCAATGATGATTGCTATAGGTAATGTAGTACCAAATTTCATTTTTCGCTCTGGAGAATCTAAAACTGTAAAAGCAACTACATAAATAATAAAGAAAGCAACTGCAGCTAATACAGATTTACCAATGAGTGGTAGTAAATTTGGGTTTTTAACTGAAAAATAATTGAGTAAGAAAAAGATAATTAAAAAGATAGCTGAAATTTTTAATGCTTTTTTAATTAATGTTTGACTCATAACGATCTCCTTAATGATGATATGAAAAGTATATCATAAAACATAATTGAACAAACGTTAAAGAAACTGGATAACATAAATGAGTTAGAGATTAAATAAAACTATATTGAAAAACATAAAACAATAACCATTACACTATTTCGAAGTTAAAAAACATGAATCATTTTCTTTTTTAAAATATTTTTTAAAGCAGTTGTTTATTGCAAATGTAGTAAAATTGCGGTTTTGCAAAAGACTGTCACGTCAGTTTTGTAAGCGATTTCAATAAATTGTTAAAATATTGTTTCAATTTCGTCATTTTATAGTATAATTGCGTAAATAAGATTATTATTATTTTATCTTAGTAAAAAGAGGTGGGTTATTGTTATGGAGAATAATGAATTAAAAAGGGGATTGAGTGCACGTCAAATGCAAATGATCGCACTTGGCGGTACGATTGGTGTAGGTTTGTTTATGGGAGCAACAAGCACCATTAAATGGACTGGGCCATCTGTAATATTTGCATATTTAATTGCGGGTATATTTTTATTTTTAATTATGCGAGCTATGGGAGAAATGATATATATTAATCCGACAACGGGTTCATTTGCTACATTTGCAAGTGATTACATACATCCAGCAGCAGGTTATATGACCGCTTGGAGTAATATATTCCAGTGGGTTGTTGTTGGTATGAGTGAAGTAATAGCAGTAGGAGAATATATGAATTATTGGTTCCCGAACTTACCAGCTTGGATACCGGGAATTATAGCAGTTCTATTATTAACAGCAGCTAACTTAGTGTCAGTTAAAGCATTCGGTGAATTTGAATTCTGGTTTGCATTGATTAAAGTTGTAACAATTATTTTAATGATTATTGCAGGATTTGGATTAATTTTATTTGGAATTGGAAATGGCGGACATCCAGTTGGTATTTCTAATTTATGGTCACACGGTGGATTTATGCCAAATGGTATTGTAGGGTTCTTCTTTGCATTATCTATTGTCATTGGTTCATATCAAGGGGTAGAATTAATTGGTATTTCAGCAGGAGAAACAAAGGATCCACAAAAAAATATTGTCAAAGCAGTTAATGGTGTCATTTGGCGTATATTAATTTTCTATCTAGGTGCTATCTTTGTTATCGTATCAGTTTATCCTTGGGATGAATTAGGAAACATCGGTAGCCCATTTGTAGCAACATTTGCTAAAGTAGGTATTACATTTGCAGCAGGATTAATTAACTTTGTTGTATTAACAGCAGCAATGTCTGGTTGTAATTCAGGTATCTTCAGTGCGAGCCGTATGATTTATACATTAGCACGTAAAGGTCAATTACCTAAGATATTCACTAAAGTAATGAAAAATGGTGTGCCATTATATACAGTATTAGCAATTTCTACGGGTATTTTAATTGGAGCTTTATTAAATGTTATATTACCAATGTTCATTAAAGGTGCTGATAGCATTTTCGTATATGTTTACAGTGCATCTATTTTACCTGGTATGATTCCTTGGTTTATGATTTTATTTAGTCATATTCGCTTTAGAAAATTACATCCAGAAGAAACGAAAAATCATCCATTCAAAATGCCTGGTGGTATGGTAGCAAGTTACTTAACAATTGCATTCTTAGTTATTGTTTTAATTGGAATGTTATTTAATAAAGAAACAGTGGTTTCTGTAGTGATTGGCATTATTTTCTTAGCTTTCGTTACTATTTATTACTTCATTAGATATAATAAAGCTGAACAACAAGCAAGAAAAAATAATACATTAAAATAGTTTGAATTTTAAAGAGGTTGAGACATAAAGTTTTTGTGCTTAGGGACACCGATTAACGGCGTCCCTAAAGCAGGATTTTCTATAGGAAATCTTGCTTTTGTCCTGACCTCTTTTTCTTTCGACCTATAGAATTGAAAAAGATACAGTCTAGACGCTCATTAATGAGCGTCTAGACTGTATCTTTTTTAATGTTTGAAATCAATATTGGAAAGATGTTTTCTATAATTATCTAATGCCATTTTTGATTGTGTAATGAAGTCTAACGATGATTGATAATTAAGAGCTATATAACGATAATATAGTATATCGATCGTAAACATTTGTGCAAATAATGATGTAGTCGCACCCATTCGCATTTCATTTTCATCAGATTGTCCATAATCTAGTACTATATCTGACATCTGAGAAATAATATTTTTTGTAGAACTTGTAATTGTAATAATTGGAATATGATAGTCTACTACAACTTTAGCAATGGCTTGCATTTCACTTTGCATACCATTATTAGTAATAAAAACAACACAATCTCGATTATCACAGGACGCTAACATAGTAGTGAAAATATGTGTCTCTTGTACAAGTTGTACATTCATTCCAATGCGAGATAGCTTTTGATATAAATCAGTTGCAACGACAAATGAAGCGCCATAACCATATATGAAAATGCGATTTGATTGTTTAAATTGATCACAAATACGATCGATCGTTTTATCGTTTAGTGTTTCATTTGCATTATTCAAAGCACCTTTAGCACGAGAATGCATCTTCTTTTTTAGTGACGCTGTACTCTCATTATCAACTAATTCCACATTGTAGACCGTTGTCTCTTTTGGTAAATATTTAGATAAACCAATTTTTAATTCTTGAAAACCACCTTCAGTGACTTTTTTGCTAAATCTTATAATAGAAGATGGACTTGTATCAAGTTTTTGTGCAAGATCTTGAGAATTCATCTGCACAACATGATGCGGTGCATTCAAAATATAATTTGCTATTTTTTTCTCGTTTTTTGTTAAATAGGGATACTGGTTATCTATTTCATATAAAATGTTTGTCATTTTAATCACCCAGTTTATTAGAGTTTCTCATTTCTTTTGTCGTTCCAAATAAATAAGTCATGATAAATCCACCGATATAAGCTGATAGCAATCCAGCAATATAACCTAAATACATATTATCTGATATCAGTGGCAATAGTGATAAGCCACTAGGTCCTACAGCTTTAGCTCCAATATGACCAATACCGCCTATGACGGCACCTCCAATGCCTCCACCTATACAAGCAGTGAAGAATGGTCTTCCAAGCGGCAAGGTAACACCATAAATCAGTGGTTCACCGATACCTAAGAATCCAACAGGTAAGGCACCTTTTAATGTGTTTCTTAGTGGTTGATTATGTCGGCATCGAACCCATAATGCTAATGCAGCACCAACTTGACCTGCACCAGCCATGGCAGCTATAGGTAGTAGGTAGGTTGCACCAGTACTGTTTATCAATTCAATGTGAATTGGCGTGAAAATATGGTGAAGTCCTAACATCACTAGTGGAAGGAAAAAGGCACCAATGATAAAGCCGCTAAAGACACCACCAACGTCTATTACCCAATTAACGACGTGAACTAAACCATCTGATACAAACCCAGCCATTGGCATGATGATAAAAATAGTTAATAATCCAACTCCGAGTAGTGAAAGTGTTGGTGTGACAATAATATCTATAGCATTTGGTGTTACTTTATGTAGTCTTTTCTCAATCATACTTAATATCCAAACAGCAAATATAACACCTATAATTCCACCTTGACCAGCAACTAGTGGTTCACCAGTGAAAATATTTTTAATTGGATTTTCATCAGTAAGACCAGTTAATAGTGTTGTGCCACCAATGACACCACCTAAACCAGGAGTCGCACCAAATACTTTAGCACTATTGATACCAGTGAATATGGCTAAATATGCTAACATACCATCTTTAATCACATTTAATACGGTTACGAGTTGTTTCATAAAATCCCCAGATATCATGTGGGCAGTAAGCATATTGTTGAGCACAGCTGCTATACCACCGATTAAACCTGCACCGATAAAGGCGGGAATTAAAGGTATAAAGATATTTGAAATTGATTTTAAGAAACGTTGCCATTTACTTTGTTTCCTTGATTGTTGATAGTGTTTTTTATTTTCTTTCGCAAGTTCTTTAGCTTGAGATTGATAACTTTGATTGTCCGAATAGGAGATGTCTTCACCTAACGGTACATGGCTATAATCTGCCATATATCCTGCCACTTTCTCTACAACTCCGGGACCCACAATGATTTGAAGTGTTTCATCTTCAACGATGCCTATAACACCTTCTATTTGATGTAATTCATCATAATTGACTATGTCTGGATTCTTAATGGATAACCGCACTCTAGTCATACAATGCATGATTCGCTGTATATTACGCATTCCACCTACCGCATTGATGATTTCTTGTGCAAGTCTGTCTTCTTTACTCATAGAATTAGCCTCCCCCTTAACCTTTGATGGCTTGCTTAATCACTCCATTATGTTGTAATAATTTGTTTTGTGCATCATCTTTAGTTGTGTCACATAAATACATTACAACGGCAGTTTTAATGTTTTGATCGGCTTTTTCATAGAGTAACTTGGCTTCTTCGTCATTTAAATCACATATATCTTTAATAATTCTAATTGAACGTTGAATTAATTTTTGATTTGTTGGTTTCAAATCTACCATTAAATTATCGTAAACTTTCCCTACACCAATCATCGTCATGGTAGATATCATATTAAGAATAAGTTTTTGAGCAGTGCCTGATTTTAAGCGAGTTGAACCAGTTAATACTTCAGGGCCAACAGGTACTTCTAAGGCATATTGTGATATCTTACTTATCTCACTACTAGTATTACATGAAAGAGACACGCTTACGGCATCGACCTCATTTGCATATGCTAACGCGGCTTTAACGTATGGTGTGCGTCCACTAGCAGAGATACCAATCACTATGTCATCTTTAGATAGTTGAATTGCTTTTAAATCAACTTTACCTTGTTCTTCATTATCCTCCGCACCTTCAACAGCTTCTGTCATAGCCTTACTTCCACCTGCAATAATACCTATGACTTCATCAGGTGAGTTATTAAATGTAGGTACACACTCTGCTGCATCTAAAACACCTAATCGACCACTTGTGCCTGCACCAATGTATATCAATCGACCGTGTTGCTTGAATTTAGATATCGCTTCTTTGATGACTTTTGTTAATTCAGGAATGATCGGTTCGATTGCTTTAGGAACCATTTGATCTTCGTCATTCATCGTTTTAAGTGCTTCTTGAATTGACATTTCATCTAAATGCATGGTCTCTGTATTACGTGATTCAGTCGTTAAATGATTCAATTGTCATTACTCCTTTAAACATTTAAATTCAAAAGTATCACCTGGCGCTATCAAATGGATAAATGGTTGATCCTGTTTATAAATTCGTGCAATACGATTGATATTTGGATGTCCTTGAAGTGGTGATTTAATTATTTGTAGTTCACCTTCATAGCGACCATTCAGATGATTATCGATGGTAACATCTCCGGGTAATCTTTGGTCGATACCAATGGCTTCAATAGTTTGGTTAATTAATTGTCTAGATTCATGTGAACGTATGATATGTTCGGGCGAATCAATTCTTGAATGATGTTTAGTAAATAGTATATTTGACAGGTCATCATTGATACATTCAGTGACATTAACACGCAGTTCAAAGTGTCGTTGGACACATATTTGATAAAGTTGACGCGCTAAAGTTAAATCAAACCCAGTATCTCCAATAATCATATTTGAGATACCAACACGTTCTAATTCATTAATCGCGATACAAGGATGCTGATTACGATGTACCTCTATGGTTGGTAACCCTTTAAAAATGGGTCCTCTTAATTCAGTTCCTGGAATGAAGGCATATATGTCTGCTGTTGAATCAAAAGAATGAATGAGGTCATTTTGTTGTTTGACAAATGTCGCACTTAATCCTGTATCTGGCCTTGGATAATAGTTATGACAATATACTAATGATTGACTATTTGAATAATGATATAGCGTGGATAATTCACGTTGAGTTATCGTACTTGCGTTAATGCAACATCGATAACCGTGCTGATGTATATCATGAATAAGATTGATATTAAGATCATGATCAATTCTGAAAACAAAATCCCCATGAGCGTATTGATCTAATAAACTGTAAAAGTGGTGATTAAGTAAAGAAGGATTCACATCAATAATAAAGGTGATTGAATATTGAGATAATAACTGACACAGTTCCCCAAAATGCGTCAGTGTATGTTGATCATCCTCTTCGGGTATTTGCAGAGAAGTAAAAATAGTATCGTATCCCTGAGATACCATTGATTGAATATATGTTGTATTCAATTTACTTCCTAACGAGACCGAGAAACCGAGCATGATCATCCTCCTCATTTATTAGCTTAATCATATCCGATTATAACGCTAATATTAGTCATTTACAATTTACATTTTAGATTTAGGTTTATTTTTTTACAAAAATATTAATAATTAAAATAGATAGTGCTTTTGAAGAATAAAATGTGAAAAATGAAGTGGGAATAAGTAGAATTAAAAAGTCCGATCTTTGAATTGGACAAGTGTACTGTAAATCATATTTTGGTACTCAATAATATGATGAAAAATATCACCATAATTAATAGTATGAAGCGGGTGTTCAACGAGGTGAAAAATTAAACTTTGATAATGAGCGAAATGACTTAAAGAGGTATAACTATGAAATGTTGAATTCCTCTTAATCCAATTACTTTCTTTAATGATGAATGTGTTAAATTCATTTAATGATGGTTCGAATTTGCTATAATGTGATATTAAGTAATATTTTAGCATTTCAGTATGTGTGATTAATTGTGTTAATTTTAATTCTATGTGGTTTAATGTTTCTTGAGAATTCATAAAGCCTCCTTAATAGTTAAATGTAAAAAGAAAGGAAATATAGAGATGAAACTTTCAAACAAAGGGTACAGTTTTAAAGATATTGCTTGGAGAGATTTACTTTTAATACCAATTATCTTTATAACAATGATGATATTTTCAAGGATAGGTGTAAATATATTAAATACGCATTATATACATACAGATAGATTAATAGGTGAGATGGTTGCTACCGTTGCTCAAACCATGAGTTATGTTATTGCCATTTTATGTTTTTACCTTATGCATGTCAGTTCCTTTTCAGAACGCTTGAAGAATGGGATGAATTATTTAAAGAAGCATTGGAAGTTTTTAATTGTGATGTTCATTATCTCAATTTGTGCGTCGAAAGCCTATGAATGGATTATGGAATTATTACCTCAATCATGGCAATTTAATGAAACACAAAATGAATTAGCCTTAAATCAATTATTTAAGACGCCTCTATTCTTACCAATCACTTTTATATTGATAGTAATTGTTGGACCTATCGTTGAAGAAATTGTATTTAGACACATCATTATAGGTGAATTGGGCAAAAAGTTTAATTTTATTTTTATGGGAATTATCTCTGCTGTAACATTTTCACTAATCCATGTAAGTGATGCTAAATCACCATTAGAATTTGGTGCATACTTTATACTTGCAGTTATATTAGTATTCGTTTATTTAAAATCAAACAGAAATTTAGCGTCTTCTATTACAATTCATATGCTCAATAATCTTTTATCATTTATGATCACGATATATACAATTTCTATGTAATATACAATAAACCCAACTGTTTACACGTGTAGATCAGTTGGGTTTAAAAATTGTTGATAATTATCAATCGTAATATCATGAGTTTTAATTGTTTTTTCAAATGAGTAGGAGATATCCCGTATATCTTTAATAGGTAATTCTCTTGTAGAACCTAATCCGATTTCAAATACCACAGCATGCCACTGACCATCTTTACATAATAGACCAATAAAGATAACATTCTCTGCTAAAGTTTGATCTTCTTCATCAAAATCAACAAGCATGACATTACGTTCAGTACAGTAAATTAAAATATCGGAAAAGATATTTGGAAGTGTTATTTGTGCAGTATCTTCGAATTTTATATAGTAATCCATTTTTTTTAATAATTTTCGTACACGCGTTTGCGGTAAAGTTAAACATTGTTTAAGAATATCTTGAATTTCTTTAGTATAGGGTAGCGTAGAATAAGATTGACTTTCATTTAAGGTAAGAAATAGTGCAGACAATTGACTATCAGTCAAAGTAAGTGAAATTTTAGCTTGTGCATCTTGAATTTTATAACCACCCTGGCTACCGTGAGAAGCATGAATTTGAACACCTTGATTTTCTAAATCATCAATATCTCTAAGAATGGTACGTTTAGATACATTTAAACGTTTGGCTAATTCAGAAGCAGTTATTTTATTACTTTGTTGTATTACTGTTATTAAGCGATTTTGTCGTTCTAACTTATTCAATGAAAGTCACCTCCAAATTAACATTACATATTACAATAATTATATCATATAAGCGACAATGATGACATTTCTAGCGCATTTTTGGATTAAAAAGTGAAAAAATGGTCAAAAAAATTATTAGAAAACGCTTACAAAAGAAAACGCTTTATGTTAATATATTATTTGTAACAGGGGGAGCGATTAACAAAGGGGTAGAGCTATATAACAGATAGCTGGTAATCGTTCGAGTTACACTAAAACATCTTCAATATTTATTACTTACTTTCCTTTCTATTTGTCGGCTAGCATAAGACTAGCCGATTTTTTTATGGTTAAAAGCTGCAAATGGACATTGGCATGTTAATATAGCTATTAACACATTTATTTTAAAGAATCATGATAAATAATTAATATTTTTTAGATATATAGGAAGGTGTTATTAATGCATAGCAATGATTTGCACATGATAGATGAAATGATAACAAAATGGTTGAAAAACGTAGACCAAATTATCCCAAATTTAATCGCGGAAATGAAGACAGATACAAAGTTAAATCGTTTTGACTTAGTAACAAATGTGGATAAACAAATTCAAAATGAATTCCAGGTATTTCTACAAACACATCTTGAAGGTCATCGGTTATTTGCAGAAGAAAAAAATAATGATGAGATAGATCCTAGACAAGGACAAGTTTGGATTATGGATCCTATAGATGGTACGGCTAATTTGGTAAAACAACAAGAAGATTATTGTATCATTTTAGGTTATTTTGTAGATGGCGAACCTAAACTTTCATATATATATGATTATCCACATCAGCATTTATATAAGGCTATTGAGAATGAAGGCGCATTTGATAATGAGCAAGTAATGAAACAACCGCCTAATCTGGATATCGAAGAAGCCATATTATCGTTTAATACACAAGTCATGAATGATGATACGATTCATCAATTATATAATGCGTCATTTAGTCATAGAATTATTGGTTCTTGTGGATTAGATTCAATTAGGGTGATTAAAGGGCAATTTGGTGCACACATCAATACTAATCCTAAACCTTGGGATATTGCCGCACAATTTTTATTTGCGAAAGAACTTGGTTTGAAAATGACAGCGTTAAATGGTGGAACTATAGATTTATCAACGGCTGCGCCATTTATTATTAGTAATGAAGGATGTTATTCAGCAGTACTTGAAATTTTACATAGTGATATGGGTTATGAAAGATAAAATAATGTACGACATTAAAATCATTATTCCATTTTCCATTAAGATTAATATTTTACAATAAATTTCGCATAATAAGACTTTAGAAGTATAGTAAAAAAATTTTTCTATTATATAATAATAAAGGTATATAGCATGTAAAGTAATTATGGAAAAGGAATGATGGGTGTGCGCAGAACAGAAAAAAATAGAATGAGTCTACCAGCTAAAATTTTAGTATGGTTTGTTGGTATATTATTTATATTAGCGCTATTAGCAATGATATATGTTATTGCCAAGATATTTATTACTGGGGATAAAATACATAATCCTTTAAATAGAGATTATTCACATTTAAGAAACGGCAAAGTTAATTTGAAAAATGGTGATCCATTCACGATAGCATTATTTGGTGTAGATTCAGATGCTGAACGTAAAGCACAAGGTGGCGGATCTCGTAGTGATACAATTATGATTCTGTCTATCAATCCAAAAGAGAAGAAAACAGAGATTGTAAGTGTACCTAGAGATACTCAAGCTAAAATGGTTGGCAAAGGTACAACAGAAAAAATAGCACATGCTTATGCGTATGGTGGCCCTAATATGGCAGTCAATTCATTAGAAAAATTAATGAATGTTCCCATTGACCATTACGCAACGATTGATATGGATGGATTACATGACATGATAGATACAATGGGCGGCATTGATGTTGTAAGTAACGATACGTTTACAACAAACGGGGTACATTTTGAAAAAGGCAAGAAAACGCATGTTAATGGTGAAGAAGCAATGAGCTTTATTAGAAGTCGTAAAGAAGAAGGCGCTGGCGGAGATTTCGGTCGTCAGGAACGCCAACAACTCATTTTAGAGGCTATGGCCAATAAAATGAGTAGCGCGTCATCTATTACACATTTTGCACCTTTAATGAATGAAATACAAAAGAACGTTAAAACAGATTTGTCATTAGGGGAACTCAATACAATTAGAAGTAAATATAAAGATGCTAATGATACAGTGAGTAGACATCAATTAGATGGTCAAGGTGGCATCCAAGATGACGGATTATATTACTTTGTACCTAGCGATAACTCACTTCAAGAGAATGCGAATTTACTAAAAGATAATTTGAATTTATAACTACTTAATTATAAATAGGTATTAGCTATAAACAGGACAATAGCGACGATTTTAAAATCTCGCTATTGTCTTTTTTATTCTATTATTTGTATTTGTTTAAAATATCCATATTTTACAATCAATTAAATTAAAAAAATACTTAACATTGCATTCTTAAAGTTATACAATTAAGTTGATTCTATCTATACATATATGTGTGGGGCATTTTTAATAGATGGAAGTTAGATATTATAACGTTAGCATATACGGAATTATATATAATGGGGTGAAAATATGAAAGAACATTTAATCGTCACTCTAGATGGTACAGATTATTTGGTTGAACCGGGTACCAACTTACTTGAATTTATACGTTCGAGAGATACGTTCGTACCAGCCATTTGCTATAACGAGTCAATGGGTCCGATTCAAACTTGTGATACCTGTACTGTAGAAATTGACGGCAAAATAGAAAGAGCTTGTGGCACAACAATTGATAGACCAATGACAGTCAATACAACTACGGATCAAGTGCAAGCATCTCAAAAAGAAGCGTTAGATCGTATTTTAGAAAAACATATGTTGTATTGTACAGTGTGTGATTATAACAATGGAGATTGTGAAATTCATAATACGATGGACGAGTGGGGGCTTCAACATCAAACTTATGAATATAAAGAAAAGCCATATGAAAAAGATTATGGTCCATTCTACCGCTATGATCCGAATCAATGTATTTTATGTGGACGTTGTGTAGAGGCATGCCAAGATATTGAAGTAAATGAAACAATCAGTATTGATTGGGATCGTGAACATCCTAGAGTTATTTGGGATAATGATGTACCTATTAACGAATCATCATGTGTATCATGCGGCCAATGTGCAACAGTTTGCCCATGTAATGCTATGATGGAAGTCAATATGGAAGGTAACGCTGGCTATATGACAGATACTGAACCAGGTTCATTAGCTGCAATGATCGATTTAACTAAAAAGGCTGAACCAGGTTATGGTCCATTATTTGCTATTTCTGATTCTGAAGCGGAAATGCGTAAAGAGAGAATTAACAAAACCAAAACAGTTTGTACATACTGCGGTGTAGGTTGCTCATTTGAAGTATGGACTAAAGATAGAGAAGTATTGAAAGTACAACCTTCACATGATTCTCCGGCTAATAAAATTGCTTCGTGTGTGAAAGGGAAATTCTCTTGGGGACATATTAATTCTGATCAACGTTTAACGAAACCACTTGTGCGTAAAGATGGTCAATTCCATGAAGTTGAATGGGAAGAAGCATTAGATGTTATTACAGATAATTTCAAACAAATTAAAGACAAATATGACGCTGATCATTTGGCATTTATTTCCTCTTCAAAAGCAACAAATGAAGAGTCATATTTAATGCAAAAACTTGCACGACAAGTTATTGGAACGAATAATGTTGACAACTGTTCAAGATATTGCCAAGCACCGGCTACTAAAGGTTTATTTAGAACTGTTGGACACGGGGGCGATTCAGGTAGTATTGAAGATCTTGAAAAAGCAGCGATGACTGTATTAATTGGTACAAATACTGCTGAGGCACACCCTGTTATTGCATCACGAATGAAAAGAGCTCAAAAATTATTTGGTCAAAAATCTCATGTATTTGATATTAGAAAACATGAAATGGCTGAACGTGCAGATGAATTTTATCAACCAAAACCAGGTACAGACTTAGTATGGTTAGGTGCTGTAACGAAATATATTATTGATCATGACCTGCATGACAAAGCATTCCTAGACGAATGGGTAGATGATTTTGAGAAATATTATGAATCATTAGCACCATTTACGATGGCATTTGCAGAAGAAGCTACAGGTATCCCTCAATCACGTTTGATTAACTTTGCTAAAGAAGTAGCTAAAGCAGAATCAGTATCTATTTGTTGGGCAATGGGTATCACACAACAAGATATCGGAAGTGATTCAAGTACTGCCATTTCAAATTTATTACTGGTAACAGGTAACTATAGAAAACCAGGTACAGGTGCATATCCATTACGTGGACATAATAACGTTCAAGGTTGTAGCGATATGGGTAGTATGCCTGACCAATTTACAGGTTATCAAAAAGTGGTTGATGATGATGTTCGTGCGAAATTCGAAAGAGAATACGGTGTCGAATTAAATAAGAAACCAGGTCGAGATAATCATCAAATGATTGAAGGTATTCATAATGGTGAAATTAATTCACTATATTTATATGGTGAAGATACTGGAATAGTTGATTCTAATATCAATTTTGTTCAAGCAGCCTTTGAAAAATTAGACTTTATGGTTGTTCAAGACGAATTCTTAACTTTTACAGCAACTTATGCAGATGTGGTATTACCAGCCAGTCCGTCATTAGAAAAAGATGGCACGTTTACCAATACTGAACGTCGAATCCAAAGATTATACCAAGCACTTGATCCTAAAGGTGACTCTAAACCAGATTGGAAAATTTTCCAATTAATCGCAAATCGTTTAGGATTTAACTGGAATTACAAACATCCAAGCGAAATTATGGATGAAATTGCACGTGTGACACCATTATATGAAGGTGTAAGTTACGACTTATTAGAAGGCTTTAATAGTTTACAGTGGCCAGTGCATAAAGATGGTACAGATGAGCCATTACTATATTTAAATGGATTTAACTTTGATAACGGTAAAGCAAAACTTTATCCATTAACATTCGATAATTTCTTTAAAGAAGATGAAGTGTATGACCTGCATGTTAATAATGGTAGATTATTAGAACATTTCCATGAAGGCAACATGACATATCAAACTGAAATGATTAAATATAAAGTGCCTAATGCCTTTGTAGAAATCTCACCAGAACTTGCTGAAGATAGAGGCATTCATGAAGGTGCACAAGTTAAATTAATTTCTGAAACTGGCGAAGCTACGTTAACGGTACATGTTACAGATCGCGTTAGTGGTAAACAAATTTACATTCCATTAAATAATGATGCTTTAGAAAATGGCGATATGGGTGCAATCAACTTACTTACTAATAGTGATGTAGATCCAGACACAGATACACCATCGTATAAACGTACAAGTGCAAGAATGGAAGTGATTACTAAACGTGGTAAATCACCGTTAAATCCAACTAACTTCCGTGTAGACAAACAACGTAATCCACAATATAGTGTCAGAGTTGATAAAAAATGGGCGCGTCCAGACTATATTTTCCCAGGAAATCAGGTGAATGACTGATGGCAGAAAGAATAACTCAAATTAAACGCATGGAAAAGTCAGATGCACAAGTCAAAGCAGATAATCTCAATGAAGTGTTAGATGCAATATCTGAGAATAAAGATAGTATCATGAAAGCAATTCGATTAGTTAAAGTTTTAGACGAAGCGAAATTATTAGACGCACTATCTGGTGGTATTAAAGGTAGACAAGTCATTATTAATAAATTTGCAGTCGAATTAAATAAAGATATTTATACTGGATTATTATCTAATATGGCATCTTTAGTATTTTTACTTGGCGACTTAAATGTTAAAGACTTAAGTGAGATGCTCAATAGACTTAATAAAGGTATGCATGTAGCCAATCAAGCAAGTAGCCATTCCAAAACGAATGTTCGAAGCTTGCTAGGAGTTCTTAAAGATGATGATATGAATAGAAGTATCACTTACATGCTTAATTTATTAAAAGGTATGTCTCGAGAAGATTAGATATAAGAAGAGGTCAGAACAAACAACTTTTGATGAACAGGTTTGTCAAAAGCATGATGGATGATTCATTTTCCATCACATGTTCTGACCTTATTTCTTTATGTCGACATTTACAATTTAAATCATGTATCATGTAGGATAAGTATTATTTTAAGTGAATAGAGGTGTCATATGATTAATCCCAATATATTAAAGGCTATGGCTATCGTATCTAATGTTTTATTAGTGATTGGTATCATCTTTTTAATAATGTTGAAGTTGATATTAGCCATCACATTTTTTGCGGTATCGTTGGCTATTAGTTTAGTAATATTTAATGTACTATTTCGTGATAGAACAGGTATGAAGATTGCAATTAATGTATCATTTTTTATCGTTGTCATAGCAATTGTAATCGCATATGTCGTTTTGTCTAAATAGTTAAAATAGGAGCTTTTATTGAATGAAGAAAATGAGTAAGTCCCGTGTTAGTACTATTATTATCATCTTACTATTGATCGTTTTCGGAATACTATATATTATTTTTGATACTAATTTATTTAATAATGATAAACGTGTGTCTTTTAACGAAGCGGTCTCACGTCAACAAAATAAAGGCGTACTTAATATGAAAGAAGATCATGATGAGTTTAAAAAAGCAAATGAAGATGACATTAAAAAGGCAATGTCAATTCATCATGGTGATAATAAACTCAAATATATGGATATTTCCGAAAAGGTACCTATGTCAAAAGAAGAAGTTAATAAAATGCTCAAAGGAAAAGGGATTTTAGAGGATCAAGGGCAAAGTTTTATAGATGCTCAAGATAAATATGAAGTTAATATTATATATTTAATCAGCCATGCAATTGTGGAAACTGGAAATGGTGACTCTGAATTGGCACATGGAATCAAAGATGGTAAACACAATTACTATAATTTTTATGGTATCGGTGCATTTGATGAGAATGCGGTACATACTGGTAAAAGTTATGCCAAAAAGAAAGCTTGGACATCGCCACGAAAGGCGATTTTAGGTGGGGCAAAATTTGTAAGAAACCAATATTTTGAAAATCAACAAATTTCACTTTATCAAATGAGATGGAACCCGAAAACACCAGGACAGAATCAATATGCAAGTGACATACACTGGGCTGACAATATAGCAAAAATAATGAAGAAATATTACGAACAATTTGGAATCAAAAAAGACAAAGTTCGAAAAGATTATTACATTTAAATTATAAATTGATAAGAGTATCTGCTTGAAAGCAAGCGGTATACTCTTTTTATTGTGGCAAACATATCTTTTGTTTACTCAATTTTGTAAATGTATGAGATGTGATAAAATATATAAGAATTACAATGTTGAGGTGGAATCATATGAAAATCGCAATTGTCGGTGCAGGGATCGGTGGATTAACAGCGGCTGCACTATTACAAGAACAAGGTCATCAAGTTAAAATTTTCGAAAAAAATGATGCAATTAGAGAATTGGGTGCGGGAATAGGTATTGGTGACAATGTCATTCAAAAACTACACAACCACGATTTAGCGAAAGGTATAAAAAATGCGGGTCAGAATTTAACATCAATGCAAACGCTTGATGAGCATAATAAACCATTGATGACTGCACATTTAAAGCGAGATACACTTAATGTTACATTATCTCGTCAAACACTAATCAGTATTATTCAATCTTATGTACAACAAGACAGTATTTATTTAAAACATGACGTAACCAAAATAGATAACAGTAATTCAAAAGTCATTCTTCATTTTATAGAACAAGAAAGTGAAGCCTTTGATTTATGTATTGGTGCAGATGGTATACATTCAACAGTTAGAGAAGCTATTGATAGCCAAAGTAAGATTCAATATCAAGGTTATACATGCTTCCGTGGGCTAGTCGATGATATTCATTTAGATGAAGCGGATGTAGCTAAAGAATTTTGGGGTAAACAAGGACGCGTGGGTATTGTGCCATTAATTGATAACCAAGCATATTGGTTTATCACAATCAACGCTAAAGAAAAAGATGTCAAATACCAATCATTTGGTAAGCCACATTTACAAGCACGATTTAATCATTATCCAAATATTGTAAGACAAATATTAGATAAACAAAGTGAAACAGGCATTATTTTAAACGATATTTATGATATGAAACCACTAAAATCTTTCGTTAAAGAACGTACTATTTTACTAGGTGACGCAGCACATGCAACAACACCTAATATGGGTCAAGGTGCAGGACAAGCCATGGAAGATGCAATTGTATTAGCCAACTGTTTAAAATCATATGACTTCAATGAAGCATTAGAAAGATATGATAAATTAAGAGTAAATCATACAGCAAAAGTGATTAAAAAATCACGTAAAATTGGTAAGATTGCGCAATATCGTAACAGTTTGATGATCAAATGCAGAAATACAATGATGAAAATATTACCGAATAAAATTGCTTCAAATCAAACTAAATTTCTTTATAAATCTAAAGAAAAATAGTATATAAGTAAAAAGGCAATCCAAATCATATCAGTGATTTGGATTGCCTTTTGTTTTACTGTTGAGGATTAACAATGAATTGCGGCGTTTTGCCATTTAATTTTTTAATTGTATCATTTGCTACAATTTTAGCCATCATATCTCTTGCTTCAAATGTTGCATTACCAATATGTGGTGTAAGTACAACATTTTTAAGTGATTTTAATTCATCTGTAATTTTAGGTTCAAATTCATATACATCTAATGCTGCACCTTCAATTTCTTGATCTTGTAAGGCTTTTACAAGCGCTTGTTCATTAATGATTGGACCGCGGCCAGCATTAACAATATACGCTGTAGATTTCATCTTTTTAAATTGTTCAGTATCAATTAAGTGATGTAAATCAGGATTATAGGCAGCATTAATTGTGATGAAGTCTGCGTTTTCAATTAATGTATCTAAATCAACATATTTAGCGCCGATATCTCTTTCTTTTTCTTCTTTACGATGAGGTCCAGTATATAAAACATCCATATCGAATGCACGTGCACGTTTTGCAACTGCACCACCAATTTCTCCTAATCCAATAATGCCAATGGTTTTCTCAGAAACTTCTCTACCTCTAAAGAATAGGGGTGCCCAACCATCGAAGCCTTTAGTACGTGATAACTCGTCACCTTCAACAATACGTCTCGCGACACTTAAGATAAGACCAATGGTTAAATCAGCTGTAGCATTGGTTGAAGCTTTCGGCGTGTTTGTCACATCAATATCTTTCTCACGTGCATAGTCAATATCTACATTATTAAAACCTGCACCATAGTTAGCAATGATTTTTAAATTTTTACCACTATCAATCACATCTTTATCTACATTAGTTGATAATAAACTTACTAATGCAGTGGCATCTTTGACACCATTCATTAATGCTTCTTTACTAATTAATCCTTCATCATCGTACATTTCTACTTCGAAATGTTCTTTGAGAAGGTTTAAACCAACCTCTGGAATTGCACCTGCGATAAATACTTTTTCCATCCTAATCACTCCTTTTATCAACAGTATATAAAAAGATAATACGCTAAACAATGAATAAACATATGAGTAGTAAATTATGTTAATTGATTAAACGTAATCCTATGACCGATCCAAGTATAAGTATGATACATAGGATACGTATGATATTTTTTGATTCATGATAAAAGATCATACCTATAATCGTACCCCCAGCTGTACCAATACCTGTCCAGATAGCATAAGCCGTCCCCATTGGAATATCTATCATTGATAGTTTTAATGTACTAAAACTACAGACAAAGGCAATGCCAATGAGAAAAATGAAAATTTTATATTTAGTTCTAGACCATTCATTCATTAATATAACACCAATCACCTCTAAACAACCTGCGATTAAAAGATACACCCAAGCCATTATTTGCTACCTCCTTCAACATCATCCGTTGTGGAAAGTTTTAAACCTATAATACCTAAGATTAATAAAGTAACTAATAATATTTTCATAAATGTAAAAGGTTGGTCGAAAAATAGCATATCGACGATCACAGTACCAGCTGCTCCTATGCCTACGAATATCGCATAGACTGTACCAACTGGTAAAGATTTCGTAGCATCGATGACGAGATAAAAGCTTAAAATGATAAAGATAAGTGTAAATAACCAACTTAATATTGAATCAGCATTATTCAGTCCAGTAACCCATATGATTTCAACTAGTCCTGCTAGAATGACTTTTAACCATTTCAAAGTCACAGTCCTCCTTATAAAATAATAATAAAACTATTTTCTCAAATTTAGAGAAAGAGGGCAAAGTTTGAAGTGTATAACGTCATAGTGCATATAGAGCGTTGAATTATAAATGTCTACTAATATAAGGAGAGCGTATGTTTAATAGAGGGAATGAAAAGGAGGATAATTTGTAAAAAGAAAAAAGCCTGTAAATGCTTAATTAAAAGCACTTACAGACTTTAAATGTATATTTCATAAATGAATTAGATATGAATATAATTATATGAGCTTGCTTCACTTGCAGAAATAGTACGTGTGCTTACTGAGAAAGGTCCACCGTTATAGTTCATTTCAGAAACTGTAACTGAACCGTCAGAACCAACATTTTCAACATAGGCAACGTGACCGTAACCACCTGCTGATGATTGTAAAATTGACCCAGCTTTTGGTGTATGATTAACCGTATAACCAGCTTGTTGTGCAGCTGATGCCCAGTTTCTAGCGTCTCCCCAAGTTGATCCTACTTTTCCGCCAACTTTGTCATAAACGTACCAAGTACATTGACCAGCTGTATATAAGTTACCTGAAGTAGATCTTTCTGATGTAGTATTGCTAGTAGATGTTTGAGCTGTATTATAATTATATGATTGATTATTTGATTGATTAAATTCTGCAGCATCTGCGTGATGAGCTGTTGTACCGAAATATGCAGCGCCAATGCCTGCTGTTAATGTAGTAATAGTTGCGATTTTTTTCATGATAAATATCCTCCCGAATTTTGTATGGTTTTAATATGTAAGAAGATACGGCGTAGCGAACCGGACATCATCTTCATTTACCAATTTAAGTTTTATCGTTTTTACGACAAGAGTAACTTTAACAGAAAATCATCACCTTGTGCGGAATGTTACATCATCGTAATTAAATTAAAAAAACCATGACGCCCGCTGTAATAAACGAGAATCATGGTAATAAAAGTTTGTAACGCTTACAAAGTGCATACACACTGATTTATAATTAATTTAATATATGAACATCAATCATAAATATTACAAAGAGTTGTAATAAATGCATTAGAGACTATTTGAAAAATCTAATGCTAAGTGGAATTAAATATTCATTGCCATTATAGTATTTAACACACGCAATAATAGTGAAAATAAATGAAACCAAGGCTAAAACCATCATAATAATGAAACCAATGATATAGATAATAAAACCTACAGTCATAGAGGTATCAGTACCCATGCTTAAACCTATGAAAAATGGCACTAACATAACAACTAATATAATAATTGTCCAAATTGTATATGAAATAACATAGTTTAAGTAATTTTTACCGGCTTTATTGACGAAACGAGATTCTTTATGTTTGATAATCCAAATGATAAGCGGCCCAATAAAGCCACTGAATAAACTTAATAAATAGATTAACATAGCCATTAATCGTGATTCTTGGTTATCTGAATCTATTACTTCAGATGTTTGATGATGTAAAACATCATTCTGATTGTGCTCTGTCATGGTATTACCTCCATTTTATATGTAAATTAAATTTATTACATCTTTACTATATCAAATAATTATAAATTGATAAATAAGTTTTTAGATTTACTAATAACATGATATACGTTATTGTTCATTTAAAGGTTTAATTCATTTAAAATGAGGATATATAAAATTATTCCAAGGTCATGGGTTGAAAGTAAGTGAGACGTTAATTATACCCAATTCTAATACTCAAACATAATTGTCCAATTAAAAATGATTGTTACATCTATAATGAATGATTTTAGTATTTAGGCGTTGTAGCAAGATTGAAAAATAGAGTGGGACTAAGAAATCTTTTTATAAAAGTCATTTCAGTCCCGCTTTTTTAATGAAAGAAAAAGATTAAGAAAGAGAGAGGATTTTAATGAAAATAGCAATTATTGGTTCAGGTAATGGTGCTGTTACAGCTGCACTAGATATGGTGGATAAAGGTCATGAGGTTAAATTGTATTGTCGTAACCAGTCTCTAGAAAAATTCAATAAAGCAATAGAAAAAGGTGGATTTGATTTTAATAATGAAGGGGAAGAAAAATTCATTCAGTTCACGGATATAAGTGATGATATTGAATATGTAATGAAGGATGCAGATATTATACAAGTCATTATTCCATCTTCATTTATTGAATATTATGCAAAAGTGATGTCTTATCATGTCACAAATGATCAACTGATATTCTTTAATATTGCTGCATCAATGGCGTCTATACGCTTTATGAATGTACTTGAAGATAGACATATTGATGTCATGCCACATTTTGCTGAAGCTAATACATTAACTTATGGTACACGCGTTGATTTTAATGAAGCACGTGTAGATTTATCGTTGAATGTGCGCAGAGTATATTTCTCTACATTTAATCGAGAAGAATTAAATGACAGTTATGATAAAGTTTCACAAATTTATCCCAATTTGGTTAAAGAGGAAAGTTTACTTAAAACAAATTTAGAAAATGGTAATCCAGAGGTTCATCCAGGGCCTACTTTATTAAATGTTGGACGCATTGATTATGCAGATGAATTCTCGCTATATAAAGAGGGAATTACAAAGCATACAGTTCGTTTACTTCATGGTATTGAATTAGAACGTTTGAATCTAGGACGTAAATTAGGATTTGAATTAGAAACTGCTAAAGAATCTAGAATTCAACGAGGTTATTTAGAACGCAAAGATGAGGATGAACCGTTAAATCGTTTATTTAACACGAGTCCAGTATTTTCTCAAATTCCTGGTCCCAATCATGTAGAAAATAGATATTTAACAGAAGATATTGCGTATGGGTTAGTACTATGGTCTAGCTTGGGACGTGTGATTGATGTACCTACGCCTAATATTGATGCAGTTATTGTCATTGCTTCTACCATTCTAGAACGTGATTTCTTCGAAGATGGGCTAACAGTAGAGGAATTAGGATTAGATAAATTAGATTTAGAATAGTGATTTAAAAAATATGGAAAGGAAAGAGGTCTTGTTTCAAAAAGAAAAGTAAAGGGGTTTAGATATATGAAAAGACAACCAACTTTTTTAGAGTCTATATCTACAATTATTGTCATGGTAATCGTAGTAACAACAGGATTTGTCATCTTTAATATACCTATTCAAGTTTTATTACTTATATCTTCAGCTTATACAGCATGTATTGCTTATCGGGTAGGATTACGTTGGGAAGATTTGGAAGAAGGGATATCCAAACGATTAAATACAGCTATGCCGGCTATCTTTATTATTTTAGCAGTGGGTATTATTGTAGGTAGTTGGATGTTCTCCGGTACTGTACCTGCACTTATTTATTACGGTCTTAATTTTTTAAATCCAAGTTATTTTTTAGTTTCTGCTTTTATCATTAGTGCAATTACATCAGTAGCTACTGGTACAGCTTGGGGTTCAGCATCTACTGCGGGTATTGCGTTGATATCAATCGGGAACCAATTAGGTATTGAAGGTGGCATGGCTGCAGGCGCTATTATTGCTGGTGCAGTGTTTGGTGATAAAATGTCACCACTATCAGATACGACAAACTTAGCTGCATTAGTTACAAAAGTCAATATCTTTTCACATATTAGATCGATGATGTGGACTACGATACCTGCATCCATCATTGGATTAATTGTCTGGTTTTTTGCAGGATTAAAATATCAAAGTCATACAAATCCTAAGCAAATTAAGCAATTACTTCATGAATTAACTCAAGTATACAATATTAATATGTTTGTATGGATTCCATTAATTGTGATTATAATATGCTTACTATTAAAAATTTCTACAGTTCCTGCAATGTTAATATCAAGTTTAAGTGCGCTTTTAGTTGGAACATTTAACAATCATTTCAATATGGTTGATGGTTTCAAAGCGACTTTTAATGGTTTTAGTCATACTATGGTAAATCAAAGTCATGTTTCAAATAGTGTCAAAGCACTAATAGAACAAGGTGGCATGATGAGTATGACAGAAATTATCGTGACCATATTCTGTGGGTACGCATTTGCTGGTATTGTTGAAAAAGCCGGTTGTCTAGATGTTTTATTAAAAACAGTATCAAAAGGTGTGAATTCTGTTGGCACACTTATATTAGTAACAGTAGTATGTTGTCTCATGTTAGTTTTTGCAGCTGGTGTCGCATCTATCGTTATTATAATGGTAGGGGTACTTATGAAAGAAATGTTCGAAGAGAGACATTTATCCCAAACTGTATTATCTCGGACATTAGAAGATTCAAGTACTATGGTATTGCCTTTAATACCTTGGGGAACATCAGGTATATACTATGCACATCAATTAAATGTAAGTGTTAATGACTTCTTTATATGGACAGTTCCTTGTTATATATGTGCAATCATTGCAGTTATTTATGGCTTTACAGGAATAGGAATTAAAAAAATTAATAAAAGTGAAGTTTAAATTAATGAAAACGTGGAAAGTATTAAATAAGTTAAAACAATTACATAGATATAAATTGTAGCGATTATATCTGAATGGTGTTTTAACTGATAAATATCCTTCTAATTAGAGTAGTGATTGAGTTTTGTAGCGGAATTTAATCGTGAAATATTTAGACTAAACGAATTCTTTTAAACAACATTTAATAAATTGCCAATTATTATGTAGAAAAAGCGAATCAAGAAAGATTATTTGAATTTGTTTGTAACCAAGAACCGGGTAAGCTTGTAGCGATATTACCTGGTTTACTTGGTTATTAACGAGACAGTTTTTTTGTTACTGGTCTCAATTAAATCGTTAATATAATAGTTGCAATCATATAAAGAAACCGAGTATTACATTCACAAATTTGTGAATGTAATACTCGGTTTTTTGAATATGACTAAAAATGATTAGTGAATGTAGTTATATGAACCAGCTTGACTAGCTGAGATAGTACGTGATGTTACTACACCAGGACCATGTCCATAGTTCATTTCAGAAACGCGAATTGAACCGTCACTGTTAACACTTTCAACGTAAGCAACATGACCATATCCACCTTGAGTGGTTTGTAAAATAGCACCTGCTGCTGGGCGATTATTTACTGTGTAACCTGCAGCTGCTGCAGCGTTTGCCCAATTATTAGCGTTACCCCAAGTTGAACCAACTTTTCCACCTACACGGTCATATACATAGTATGTACATTGTCCAGCAGTGTATAAGTTACCACCATTTGAAGTTGCTCTTGATAATGAAATACCATTTGAAGATGGTGCAGATGTCGTAGTTACATGTACGTTATGGCTTGTTGCTGAATAACTAGCACCTAAACCGCCTGTACGTTGTGGTGTGTTATAAGCTTGAGTGTTATAGCCATAATCATAATTATTATAATTATAGTTATTGTAATTGTTGTAAGCTTGAGTATTGTAACCATAATCGTAGCTGTTATTATGATTTACATTGTCTGGGCTCCAGTTACCTTGCCAAGTGTAGTGGTAGTTACCTTGTTGATCGATTGTGTATGAATAGCTGTATGAAGTTGGATCATTTGGGTTATATCCACCATTGTTATTTTCTGCTGCTTGAGCATCATGATTTGCAAAAGCGAAAGTAGCGATTCCTGCAGTTGCGATTGTAGCTGTAGCGATTTTTTTCATTTGATAAATATCCTCCAATTTATTTTTATAATTTTAATAGCATAAAAGCTATGTTTTTATGTAATTGAATTCGTTCTTAACGACAAGCAATACTTTACCAAAAAAAGTTGATTTGTGGGCGTTGTTATGGATTTGTAATTTTTTGCTAATATTGTTACACAACTTAAATTAAAAATAATACGGCAATGATTTTGTTGAAATATGATGGTTATGCTATTTATTAATTGAATTTAAAATATTACGAAAAAATGTGTTACATATCTGTAAACTTACAGAAAATTTAAATTGTATTATATTTTAAAGGATGAATAATAAATTAAAGTGTAGGACAACATCACTTAACTATATATGTAAATATGAACTGTTCTTGATCAATGATAGTTATCAACGAGTGATAAAATACATTGAAAAATGGATAAAGTAACTATTAGTCTAAAACATGCTGTTTAAATATAAATGAAAATTGATATAATCTTTAAAAGAATTGATATTATAGAATATTAAATCGTTATAAAATTGAATGTGAAGATAGAGGTTATCTAATTAAAAGATACTTATTAAATCACAACATAAAGTTACATGGATGATGTTATTGTAAGCAGCGTGAGGAAACAACATGATAGAAAACTATTCAGTACGAATATTTCAGAATTTAATTATTAATAATAGTAAAGAGTCAAATATCAAACTTATTTATTGGTTAAAAGGGACAGGTAAATTGGTCATTAACTTAAAAAAGTATGTGATGCATCCTGGTCGTGTTTTACTTGTAATGATGAATGATGTATATCAAATTAAAAGTGAAAACCAAGCTATAACATGTTTAATAGAAGTTTCAACTAAGGATTTCTTGAGATTCGTAACACCTCGCACAAGATTAGTAGGTGGAGAAATACAAACGGTGAACCATTCAAAAATCACTGATCTACTAACCAAGTTAATTGAATTAAAATGTATGAATCAAACAGAAGAAATGATGATTGATAAAGTTATCAAATATTTATGTATTGAATTATGCTCAATCTCTTCAGATAAGAAAGGGGATCAAGGCATTTCACTTATTTCAGAACCTATTCATAATTATTTAGTAGACAACCACTCAAGGAAAATAAATAAGAACGAATTAGTGAATGCAACAAATGTGCCAAGTCATCAATTAACACAAATGTTTCAACATACACCATATTATAGTTTTAACCAATATTTGAATCATATTAGGCTAAAATTTTGTTTGATTGATATTTTATCAACAAATCAATCAATCGAGTATATTGCGATAAATCATGGTTTTAATCATTATTCTAGGTTTATCAAACTATTTAAAGATGCTTATGGTCAAACTCCAAAATTAATTAGAAAACAATATATAGAGACGTCTATCGCTAATAATAAAACAAAAGAAATTAAATTGGACGAAAATATATTGAGACTTTTGAAACATATGAACAAGGAAAATCAACAATCATCTATGTCGATTGATGTTCATTTCCCATTAAATACACAACGCAAAACGATTGTCCCATATCAATTGTATATAGAAGTGAATCAATTAAAGATGTTTAGTCATTTTGATTTGTTGAATTTGAAAGAAAGATTGAATTATAGAAGTAAGCCCATCCATATTATTATAGAATTCGAATTAAATTCACTCATAAAGCAAATCAAAATATTCGAAGAACAATTAAATCAGCAATTAAAAATGTTAAATGATGTGAATATGATACCAGTTTATAAAATTAAAGCAGAACATTCAGAAGAACTGACTTCATTGGAAAAAATAGGCATTCAAAAATTAATCAAAATACTATTCCAAATAAAAAGGCGTTTTAAAAATGAAAAATTAGAATTTTTAATTCAAGGGATTAATATTAATAGAATTAAAGATATTAAACAGCTATTGAATGTTTATTTTGATGATTATCAATTAATTTGGTCCCCTTATCAACAACAATTAAATATGGTTGATAGGGCCGAAAAGCTAGTAGACAAGATTATGATTCCCTTAAATAAAATAAGCCAATTCAAGTTTATTAATAATAAAAAATTAATGATTAATAATTTAATAATGGATAATCATTCTAGTTTTATCAATCAGTCGGAATTTAATCATTTTAAAGACATTTTTAAACAACTAAAAAATGTCAATTCCGTGTGTTTGCATTGGGATCATATAGATATGAAAGATATACAACACTCTCAAATCACATCTACGCATTCTATTTTATTTTTATTAGATATTTATAATCAATTGCGTGGTAATGTTATATTTGAAAATGCTGATTTGATAGTGTCTCATTATAAAAATGAATATCAGTGTATTGCCCTCCTAGATATACCAATGACTAAAAATCCTAATATTGATTTTGTTCAATTCAATTTCGCAAATATAACTAATATCAATCATGCTGAAATTAACATGATAGACTATCAGCCTTTTATGAAGTCATCTAGAGGAGATAGGAAATCAATCAATAAAGAGATTAAAACAGAAAATTTATATTGGATTGGTGAAATTTGTAAAAAAGAAATAGGTAAAAGCACTATAAAACTACCAAGTATAGCAATTGTTCATATTAATATTTTAGTTAATGATGTATGACTGGTATGTAGAAGGGAAGATTCATCATGCCAAATGTAAAAATAAAGGCGTTTATAGCACACTACATGATTATTAAAGTCGCTAACGATTATTTAAAATATTCATACCATTTAACATTTGATCATATTAAATTACTTTACTTTTTAGTAAATGAGAAAAGTAACGAAAAATATATGGATCTTAATCAACTTGAAATGATCGAACAAAAAACAAAGATACTACAAATGCTACAATATTTATATCAACATCAATGGATTTTAAAAGATCGTAAGGATGAAGACCAACGACAATTAAGTATATCTTTAACAGAACTACAGAAACAAAAAATACAATTTTTATTTGGTGAACTTCTTGAAATAATTAATTCTAATCAATTAATTATAAATACTACAACAGAATATTCTATTAAATACTTTATAGCCTGTAATGAAATCATTGGTTACATTAGTCAATGTTTAAATAAGTATAATCTTTCAATAGAAGAACTTTATGTACTAGCTACATTACTTATTAATGAAAATGAAATGACAATTAAATATATGAGATATCAAACACAAAGAGGTGTTGTAGCTTTAAGCCCAAATATTAAAAAATTGAAACAAAAAGGTTATATTATAAAAGAAAGATGTGTCGAAGATGAACGTACTATTAAACTTAAAATCAAACATTGTAATATGAACTTAGTGGTTTCTATCATTGAATCATGTTATGAAATTTTAAAAGAGGGAATTAAAGACTTATAAATAGATGAGTTAAAGATAGAAGGAGTTTGTGTATGATTTTAGATAATGTCAATCCCAACGATTTATTCCCAACTGAAAAGAAAGGTCCTTCAGTGTTAGGAATTATGGATTACCAAGTTCAAGGACAATCTCAATTTGAGGGCGCATTTATAGCTACGTCTGAACGTTTAATCATGAATGTAGATATGAATGGTCAATTCTATTATAGAAATATTGGCTACGATGAAGTTAATGATATTGAATACGATGGTGAAACAATTATATTTAATTTTAATATCGGTGAAATACCGATGCACGATTTTAAATCTAATGAGGTACAGGCTTTTGTTGATTTTGTAAAAGCAAAAATACAGCCTTAAACAAACGTTTAAAAGAAGTGATTGAAAAGATACTATCAATACTGCTAATGCTATATAACGATATGCCATGATAATACGTATTATTATGGCATATCGTTATTTTTATTTTAATATTGCTTAGCAATTTATTATTTGTAAAAATCCAACTAATCAAATGGGAATTATAAAATTTTTAAAATATACACTTCTGGAATAAGTGGTAAATTTGTGATATATATATTTTAATAACCATGAAAAAAGTTAAATAAATGTTTGAGAAAAGAAATAAATATATAAATGCAAATTCGAGTAATAAAATTATTGAATTTTTAAACTTGTTTGTTTAAAATGAACTTTGTAACATGGGTGGAGATCAATTCAGTAAGATGAAATTATGTAAACCTTGCTACAACAAGATGTGCATCAGAGGAGTGGTTTTAGAATGGCAAAAATAAAAAATATTAATGATTTAGTTGACGCTACATTTCAAGTGAAAAAATTCTTTAGAGATACAAAAAAGCAATATAATCTTAACTATGAAGAAATTTATATTCTGAATTACATATTAAAAAGTGAGTCTAATGAAATATCTTCTAAAGAAATTGCAACATGTTCTGAATTTAAACCATATTACTTAACTAAAGCATTACAAAAATTAAAAGAGTTAAATTTATTATCTAAAAAGAGAAGCGTGCATGACGAACGTACAGTAATAGTTTTTGTGACAAAAGAACAAAAGGATAAAATTAAGCAACTCATTGATGAATTAGAACAATATATCTAAGTGACTTGTTTTATTATATTTTATATTTAATGGTTCAAATTCAGATAATTAATTGTGATGGAAAGTAAGTTTTGGAATTGAGTAAGAAAGTGGAGCATTAGTTGTTACGCTTTTATCGTGTAGCTAGGGAATTATAGGTGTTTATCATTATAGACTTATTGGAAAATGGGTGTGTTTCAAGGTTAATGAATGTTTTCTTATTGTAGTTACGATAAAAATGATCCATTAACCACAAACTGAATAGCATCTTAATTACATAATTTAGCTTCGCCCCTTATTTTTCAAATAAAGAAAGGCTTGGTTACCAAATGGCAACCAAGCCTTTTTAATTTTTAAACTTTTATCATTTTGACACTTGAGTCACATTAATATTTTCTTAAGAAATTTAGATTTCTATCATATAGCATATTAGCAATATAAGCTTGAACTGTTTCAAGTATCTTTTCAATATACTGTGTACGGTTGGATAATATTCTAATCGATAGCCCGTGTGTTGGTAATTGTGAAATGCCCAATCGACAATTTAAGTCTTTCTCAAAATGTTTAATTTGATCATAAACCTCATCGATAAATCTTTGATTTACACTAGGGTGTATAAAATAAGCTGATCCTAAATGAGTATAATTTTCCATATAACCAATAGAATCTATTGAATTTTTTTCAGGATTTAACATAAGGTTATCGTAAGTTACTAATTCATTATCGATGTATATTTCATTTACCAAATGCATATACTTATATGAAAAGTTTTTATCTTCTGATGAATAACCAGGTGTAAGAATATCGGTATAAAACATGGCACTGGTTTGATCTAAGTCAAAGCGATTGTGTTGATAAAATTTAGCATTTTCGTATGCAATAATTGGATCAGCCACATATTCCATGTATGCGTTTGGCTTTAATTGGAATGTTTGATACTGTTCCACTCTGTCGTTTAATGTTTTATATATTTTGGTCGCACCTTGAGAAGTCAGTGTGACACTGGCATTGTCTTCAATATTAAAATTCATTGAATAACGATCACCATCAAGATAACCACCACCTACATTAACAATATAGAAAGTAGGGATGGTTGATCCATTTAAATATACTGGACGAATAACCTTTAATGCTTTTTCAAAAAAGATATCACGTGCAACAGAACGACTTCCATTATTAAATACGGTTAAATCAAGTTGACCTGTCCAAGCTTGTTGAGACATTATGATAATCCTTTAAGTAAAGTATCACGTTCAATCCACTTAATCACTTCATCAAGACCTTCATCTGTTTTCAAATTAGTAAACGCAAATGGTCTGTCGCCTCTAAATACTTTTGTATCTTCAGCCATTTGTTCTAATGATGCGCCAACATGTGGTGCTAAATCCGTTTTATTAATGATGAAAAAGTCTGATTTAATCATACCTTGTCCACCTTTACGAGGGATTTTTTCACCTTGAGCAACGTCGATAATATAGATTGAAAAATCTACAAGTTCAGGACTGAATGTCGCAGCTAAGTTATCGCCACCAGATTCAATAAAGATAAGTTCAATATCATCATTACGTTCTAATAACTCATCAATAGCAGCAAAGTTCATAGAAGCATCTTCACGAATTGCTGTATGAGGGCAACCACCTGTTTCTACACCAATAATTCTATCTTCAGGTAAGACACCTGTATTAACTAAGATCTTTTCATCTTCTTTTGTATAAATGTCATTCGTTATAACGCCGATGCTCATATCTTTGGCTAGACGTCTAACTACTTTTTCTATTAATTGGGTTTTACCTGCACCAACAGGACCACCAATTCCAATTTTAATTGGTTCAGTCATACTGATACCTCCTATGAAATAAAGATTCTTACATTAACATTTTCATGTTCCATTTGGTTTAATTCTAAACCAGGCGCTGTCATACCAAAGTCGCTTTCATCAAGTGATAATATATGATTTCTAGTTTCTTCGATATAAGGCACCATTTGTGTAACTACTTTTTGCCCAGCAGTTTGTCCTAAAGGAATAGCTCTCACTGCATTTTGTGTTAAACTTGATACATTTTGATAAAGGTAATAATCAATGATTGTTCCTATATCAACACCTAAATGATAACCAAGCATAGTGAAACAAATAGCTGGATGCAATTTGGCTTTTTTATTTTTCATTTGTTCATGGTACCAATTTATCCATTCGCTATCGTATAATTCCATTGCTAATTTCACCATACGTGTTCCCATCTGCTTTGCACCAACACGTGTTTCTTTAGGAATACTTTGTACGAATATAAGTTGGTCCATACGTAAAATCTTATCTGTGTCGTTTGCTTCTAGAGCCTCATAGACGATTCTCATCGCAAGACCATCTGAATACGTTAGCTGTTCATTTAAAAATAATTTTAACCATTGTACAAAAGTGACATCATTATTGACTGACTCACGTTGTATATAGGTTTCTAATCCAAATGAGTGACTGAAAGCACCTGTTGGAAATTGTGAATCACAGAACTGAAATAATCGTAAATTTTGATGATCAATCATGGGAATGTCCTATATGTCTAAATGCTTGATTTACTTTTCTATCTTCGTGACTATATGGAATGCCTAAAGATTTGAGTAAATCTTCAACGAGATAGTCATATTGAACTAACATTTCAGTTTCTGTGAACTGTGCTGGTAAATGACGGTTACCCAGTTGATGAGCAATATCGCCCATTTCTTTTAAATTACGTGGTTTAATCACTAATAAATCTTCAGAATTAACATCTACGATAATCATATTGGTTTCATCTTGATATAAAATATCACCATATTGTAAGTCGATAGGTTGTTTTAATCGAATACCTAATTCGTTACCATGATCTGTTTTGACACGTTGAATACGTTTAACTAAATCAGAATTTTCTAGATATACTTTTTCAACATGTTTATTTTTTTCTTCAGCTGATAAATTGGCTATATTACCTTGAATTTCTTCGATAATCATTAATATGCTTCCTCCTAGAATAAGAAGTATCTTTGAGTTAATGGTAACTCAGTTGCTGCTTCACTCGTAATTTTCTCACCATCAACATAAACTTCATATGTTTGTGGATCAACATCTAATTTAGGTGTCGCACTGTTATTTTTCATATCTGCTTTCGTTAAGTTACGGATATTTTTAACAGGTCTTACCATACGTTGTAAGTTAAGTTGTCTGTATATACCATTTTCATAAGCTGTATTAGACACAAATGTCATAGCAGTGTGTGTAATGTTGCCGCCATATTGGCCGTACATTTTACGATATTTCATAGGTTCTGATGTTGGGATAGAACCATTTGCATCACCATTAACTGCTACATTAATTAAACCACCTTTTACTACAAGCTCAGGTTTAACACCAAAGAAAGCAGGGTCCCATAATACTAAGTCAGCTAATTTACCAGATTCAATTGAACCAACATAGTCAGAAATACCATGTGTAATAGCAGGGTTAATTGTATATTTCGCAATATAACGTTTAATTCGATTATTATCGTTATATTCTGAATCTCCATCTAATGCACCGCGTTGTTCTTTCATACGGTGAGCAGTTTGCCATGTACGAGTAATGACTTCACCGACACGTCCCATCGCTTGTGAGTCAGAACTAATCATACTGAATACACCCATATCTTGTAATACGTCTTCAGCAGCAATGGTTTCTTTACGAATACGAGAGTCTGCAAATGCAATATCTTCAGGAATAGATGCATTTAAATGGTGTGTAATCATCACCATATCTAAATGTTCATCTACAGTATTATGCGTATAAGGTAATGTAGGGTTAGTAGATGAAGGTAAGATATTTGAATAAGAAGCTGATTTAATTAAGTCAGGAGCATGTCCGCCACCGGCACCTTCAGTATGATACATGTGTAAAACACGATTATTGACAGCTTTCATAGTATCTTCCATAAATCCAGCTTCGTTTAATGTGTCTGCATGAAGTGCAATTTGAACATCGAATTCATCTGCTACATCTAACGCATGACTTAATGCTGATGGTGTAGCACCCCAGTCTTCATGTACTTTTAAACCAATGACACCAGCATGGATTTGTTCGATAAGTGCTGTGTGATTGACTGCTTGTCCTTTACCTGTGAAACCAACATTGATAGGTAATGATTCTGCAGCTTCTAACATACGATGAATATGCCAAGGACCAGGTGTTACAGTTGTTGCTTTTGCACCTTCTGAAGCACCAGTACCACCACCGATATGTGTTGTAATACCGCTTTCTAAAGCAACTTCTGCTTGCTCAGGATTGATAAAGTGAACATGAGTATCAATACCACCTGCTGTTACGATTTTCCCTTCAGCAGAAATGATATCAGTTGTACTACCGATAATGATATTCACATTATCCATAATGTCAGGATTACCCGCTTTACCGATTGCAAAAATATAGCCGTTTTTAATGCCGATATCTGCTTTAACAATTTTGTCATAATCGATAATCATAGCGTTCGTTAAAACTAAATCGGCTACATTTTTATCATCACGAGTTACGTTAGGATTCTGTGCCATACCATCACGAATAGATTTCCCGCCACCAAACGTAGCTTCGTCACCATAATTAGCATAATCTTTCTCAACTTCTGCAAATAGGTTAGTATCACCTAATCTTACAGCGTCACCAAGGGTTGGACCGTATAAACTTGTATATTGTGATTGCGTCATTTTAAAGCTCATTATTTAGTACCACCTTTTTTATTGACATTATCATGGCCTTCGTCATTGAATACGCCAGCATATTTATCATCTTCGCCAGTTGGACGATATACACGCGAGCCATCGATTGGGCCATTTACAAATCCGCGGAAGCCATAAATTCTTCGATTACCGGAATATTCTACAAGTTGGACTTGTTTGACATCTCCAGGTTCAAATCTGACAGCTGCACCAGCAGGGATATCTAAATGTTTACCATAAGCTTTGTCACGTTCAAAATCCAAAGCTAAGTTAGCCTCAAAAAAGTGGAAATGTGAGCCTATTTGAATAGGGCGATCTCCAGTGTTTTTTACTTCAAGTACCGTTTCCGGTGAATTTGGGTTAATTTCAATATCTGTATTTTTAATTCTAATTTCTCCAGGAATCATATTTACGTCCTCCTTAAACTATTGGATGATGGACAGTTATTAATTTAGTTCCATCTGGGAATGTTGCTTCGATTTCGATTTCAGTAATCATACTTGCAACACCATCCATTACATCTTCTTCATTTAAAATTGTTTTACCAAAGCTCATTAATTCAGCTACTGTTTTTCCATCTCTTGCGCCTTCTAATAATTCGTCACTAATTAAAGCAAGTGCTTCTGGATGATTTAGTTTAAGACCTCGTGCTTTTCTGCGACGAGCGACTTCTGCAGCCACAACAATCATTAATTTATCTTGCTCTCGTTGTGTAAAATGCAAAATAATCCCTTCTTTCAAATATTTGTAATTGCAAATAAACTTGCAAATTTTATATTAGGACGATTTTTAATAATTAACAAGTATAAAGAGTCGATAAGTTTAAATTTTTAATTAAAAGGTGTAAAACATTTGATTTCAATAATGCAATTATAAAATTTATTTAATTTCCTCAATACGTATATTATATAAAAAGAGTTAATAACATATTTATACACATTTTTAAAAAAGTGATGTATCATGTTAATTATGAAATTAGGGGGCACACATCATGAAAATAGTAAGTATTATTTTAAAGAATATATCCCAAGTGTTATTAATTAATAATCATTACACAGGTTTATTAGTGTTAATTGCTTTATTTATTGGTAATTGGAAAGTGGGATTAAGTGCACTTATTGGTAGTGTAATCGCATATGTATTAGCGCCACATGTTAATTATTCGAAAGAAGAAATCAATGATGGTTTAGCAGGTTTTAGTCCAGTGTTGACTGCAATCGCATTAAGTTTGTTTTTAAATGAAAATTGGGCAGGTATTTTGATAACGATTGTGGCTACAGTGCTAACTTTACCAGTTGGTTCAGCTATTAGAGAATGGTTAAAACCGTATGGTATAGCAATGTTAACTGCACCATTTGTTATTGTAACTTGGTTTGCAATTTCAATTTCAGAACAAGTTAAAGCTGTTAAAACACCATTGAATATCATTCCAGGTACAGTAGAATCTATTGTAAAAAACCATAGTTCAGAACATGTAAATATCATAAAAACTACTTTAGAAGGCTTTAGTGAAGTCTTTATTATACCTAGCGTATGGGCAGGGCTACTTATATTAATCGGTATTTTAATTGGCTCTAGAAAAGCAACAGTATATGCCATATTGGGTAATGTACTTGGTTTTGTTATTGTAGCGATGTTAGGTGGTAATGTGAATGACATTAATCAAGGGATATTTGGTTACAATTTAATATTAACAGCGATTGCATTAGGTACCACATTCAAGACGAGTATCAATACATATTTTTCAACATTCCTAGGTTTATTATTAACTGTATTATTACATTTAGGTTTGAATACGATGCTTGAACCCATTGGCTTACCATCATTAACAATGCCATTTATTTTAGCGACATGGATTATGTTATTTGCTGGTCGTCCTCATAGAAATGTCGAGAACAAGAATTAAATAAAAACTCTGGAACACACTTATTTAACAGTGCGTTCCAGAGTTTTATTTTATGACACTAAATAATGGGTTGTACGGTGTTCTAACTTGTGAAAGATGAGCTCAATAATAATCGCTAATGACCAATAAAATAGTGCTGCGACCGTATAAACAGGTAAAAATTGATAGCCTTCATTAGCAATTTCAGTACTAATTGCCATTATTTCAGTTACTTGAACAGCAAAGGCAAGCGATGTCCCTTTTAATAGCATAATAAATTGATTTTCAATGTTAGGTAGTGCATATCCAAATGCTTGTGGAAAAACTATACGTCGATAAACATTCCATTGAGATAACCCTACAGTTTGTGCAGCTTCGATTTGTTTTGTATCTACTGAAAGTAAACCACCTTTAATTGATTCGGATAAGTATGCAGTTGCATGTAATGAAAAAGTGATAGCTGCAATCATTAAAGGAGGAATCATATCTGGATTCATTTTTGTATTGAATAGGGTATTAAACCAAAGAATGAATGCTGGCACGCCATAATAAAACACAAATAATTGTACTATTAAGGGTGTACTTCTAAAAAATGAATTATAGATGACTACAAATTGAGATAGTACCGGTATTCGATGTAAACGAATCAGAGCGAATATAGATCCAATTAGTATACCTACACACATGGCTATTAAAGTTACTGCTAAAGTGTTAGGTACACCTTTTAATACTTCAATAATAGTATGGAAAATGAAAGTCACTTGTATGTCCCCCTAAACTTGATATGGTTTTTCTGAAATTTTACTTATAATCGTAAACATCCCCTGAATGATTAATGCAAGCAACCAATAGATAATAGAAATCACAACATACACCTCTAACATACCTAAGCCATAATTATTTCCAATAATCAATTGAACTTGTCCCATCATATCTATAATGCCAATAGTGAAAGCTAACGATGTATCTTTAATTAGTTCAATGATATGGGTTGTTAAGTTGGGAATACTATTTCTTAAAGGTTGCGGTATAATGATATGCTTTAAGATACTTGGATAGATTAATCCTACTGAAAGTCCTGCTTCAATTTGATGATAATCTACTGATAAGTAACCTGCACGAAATACTTCAGATAAATAGGCTGCACTATGCAGACTGAATGCTAAAATAATGAAAAATAACCGATCAAAATGATTGATATTGATATGAAATATTAATAGAAATTGAGGCAAAGCAAAATAAACTAAAAATAACTGAAGAAGAAGTGGTGTGCTTCTCATAAATGATTGGTAGATTCTCACACAAGTTGATAGATAGGGCACTTGTTTTATACGAATTATAGTAAGGACTAAACCTAATATAGTGGCTAAAATGAGTGCACATATAATCATGACTAACGTAATTGGCAATTGTTGGACGACTTGATTAAATAAATCTAGCCATTGTGTAGCAGACATTTAACTAATGCACCTCCAATTGATCTTTTTGACGATTGATTTTACTTAAATCATCGAATACATTGATATCAAAATATTTTTGAGATAATTGTTGAAGCTTGCCTTCTTTTTTTAATTCACGAGTCGCTTGATCGATATCATCATGTAATTGTTGGTTATCTTTATTGTAAACGATATGAAGTGGCTCCTTTTTTACAATACCCCCAATTTTAACGTCTTCGTGAACTTTATCTTGAACAGCTTTATAAGTATTCCAATTTAAAAACATAGCGTCACGACGTCCATTACCAACCATTTTCAAGTTGTCGCCGTTAGAAGGTGATTGAATTGTATCTATATCTATCTTTTTATCATGTGTCTGATTATATTGCTTTAAAATTGAAAATAAACCGCCACTTGGAGCCATAGGTGTTAACCTTTTTTGAGTTAAATCATTGAGTTGATGAATATCATTATTCTTCTTATTAACCGCTAGCATTGGTAACGCATAACTATACGGTACATCTTGATATAAAAACTGTTTTTCTCTTTCAGGTGTTTTAAAGAACCAATTAATACCCATATCAAACTTTTTAGAACCAATACCTACTAAATTAGATTCCTCTTCGCCAACCTCGTATTTGAAATGATATTGTGGTAATTTCTTTTCTAATAACTTCATATACTCCATATCTAACCCGATAAAATGATTGTTTTTATCGGTATACAGATAGGGTGGGTTAACTTCGGCTGAAAGTGCGACTTTAATTTCTTTAGGATGTGATTTCGTTGCATGTTGTTCATTATCATTAGAGCATGAATAAAGAAGAGAGACACTTAATACGAGAACGGTTAACATGAGATACATTTTTATACGTTTCACGTTGCATCCTCCTCTGTTTTAATACGTTGGATAAAACGTTGGATGCGTTCATTATTAGGCTGACTTAATACATCGTTAGGTGTGCCTTGTTTAATCAATTCGCCATTATCAATAAATAAAATTTGATCGGCAATTGCTTGTGCAAAGCTAATTTCATGCGTCACTATAACCATTGTCATACCTTGTTGTGCGATACTTTTGATTAAGGTTAAAATACTTTGAATCGACTCAGGATCTAAAGCAGACGTAGGCTCGTCTAATAGTAAAACTTTGGGTTTAAGTGCCAGTGCGCGTACGATGCCTACACGTTGACTTTGACCTCCAGAAAGTTGAATTGGATATTTATCCTTATGTGTAATCAAATTAACCATACGCAAATGTTCTTCAGCGATATGTATAGCTTCTTTTTTATTTTTACCTTGGCCATATATGAGACCTTCAGTTATGTTTTCAAGTACTGTTTTATTTTTAAATAGTTGATAATTTTGAAAGACCATTGCTGATTGTTGTCTCAGGTGTGCAATATCTTTTTTATTGTGTTGCTCTGAATTGAACTGGCAGTCATCAATAGTGATGAGACCTTTCGATGGAATAGCAAGTGCATTCAATGTGCGAAGTAAAGTGGTCTTCCCAGAACCACTCGGACCTATAATGGCTGTCACTGATCCCCTTTGTTGTGAAAAATTAATATCTTTAAGCACTTGATTTGAATGGTAAAAATGAGATAAATGTTCTACTTTGATCAAGTTGCTAACCTCCCTTTATCATTAAAAATAACTTATCACATTAATTCTTATCGGTAAAGTAGGGATTCTGTGATTTCGGTACTTTTAATTAATAATGTCGAGTGTTAAACTAAGGATAATTAAGCTAAAAGTAATACGTTAATGAGGTGAAGAAATGGGACAATCATTATTAGTCCAAACTGAGTTGCAACGAAAATGGATAGAGAAATTTAAGGCTATAGAAGAGCAATTTAAATCATATGCAGAAAACAATGATATTGAATCACGTTTTCCATATGAAAATGTACAATGGCTCATTGATGAAGGATATACATTATTAACCTTACCTAAAGCATATGGTGGTGAGGGTGGAACAATTGAAGATATGGTTATTTTACAAACTCATTTAGCTAGTATAGATGGTGCAACAGCACTTTCTATTGGTTGGCATTTAAGTGTAGTGGGACAACTTTACGAACAACAATTGTGGGAACAAGATTTGTTAGATGAATTTGCTGATGAAGTGAAGAAGGGCGCGCTCGTTAATCGTGCTGTGAGTGAAGCGGAAACGGGGAGTCCAACACGAGGTGGTCGTCCTGCCACAAATGCAGTCAAAGTAGATGACGGATATGTCTTAAATGGTGTTAAAACATTTACATCAATGAGTAAGGCATTAACGCACTTTGTGGTAGGTGCTTATGTAGAAGAACTAGGACAAGTAGGTTTCTTTTTAGTTCCTAGAAACTTTAAAGGTGTAGATATTGCTGATAATTGGAACATGATAGGTATGCGCGCAACTGAAAGTCATGATTTAGTTTTAAATGATGTGAAGATACCTAATAAATATTTTGTAGAACAAAAACGTAAACCCTCATTGAATGGATGGATATTGCATATTCCAAGTGTTTATTTAGGTATAGCTCAAGCAGCAAGGGACTATGCAGTAGATTTTGCAAAAACATATAGTCCTAATAGTATAGATGGCACAATTGCTGAAATACCGACAGTACAACAAAATCTAGGCAAAATGGAATCACTTTTATTATCTGCTAGACATTTTCTATGGAGTACTGCTCATGGATATCAATTATATGAGAAAGATACGGATATTTGGAATGAAACTTCTGCAAGTAAAGTCCTAGTACTAAATCAAGGCTTGGAAGTGGTAGATTTAGCGATGAGAATTGTTGGTGCTAAGAGTCTAGAGATGGAGAGACCACTACAAAGATATTATCGTGACATGCGAGCAGGACTTCATAATCCTCCAATGGAAGATATGGCATATACTAATATTGCTAAAAGTATTACTGGTTTAATGTAAGTTAGATTGAAATTCGTAGCAAAATATCAAATTTATTATTATAAAAACCTATTGTAAAACTACATGTAATCTTGTATAATTTTAATGAAATTGATAATCGTTTTCAACAGGAGGAAAAAATGAAAAAATTATTATTACCTTTAATAGCGTTAGTGTTGCTATTAGCTGCATGTGGTAACAATTCAGGGAATGGCTCTAAAGAGTCTGATAAAAAGGCAGAAACAAAATCTTACAAAACGGATGATGGGAAAAAAATTGATATTCCTAAAAATCCAAAACGTATTGCTGTTGTTGCACCATCATATGCTGGTGGCGTAAAAAAATTAGGTGGTAACGTTGTAGCAGTGAGTAACCAAGTTGATCAAAGTGATGTTTTAAAAGATAAATTTAAAGGTGTTACTAAAGTTGGTGACGACGATGTTGAGAAAGTTGCTAAAGAAAAACCAGATTTAATTATTGTATTAGATCAAAATAAGAGTATCAAAAAATACAAGAAAATTGCAGCAACTGTACCATTTAACTATGCAAAGCATAATTATTTAGAACAACAAGAGGAACTGGGTAAATTATTAGGTAAAGAAGATGCAGTTAAAAAATGGGAAAAAGAATGGAAAGATCAAACTGCTAAAGATGGTAAAGAAATCAAAGATAAAATTGGTGAAGACAAAACTGTAACTATCTTTGATGAATTTGATAAGAAATTATACACTTACGGCGATCATTGGGGCCGTGGTGGAGAAATTCTATATCAAGCATTTGGATTGAAAATGCCTAAAGCAGTTGATGATTTAACTAAAAAAGCAGGATTTGCTGAAGTGAAACAAGAAAAAGTTGATAAATATGCTGGCGATTACATTGTTTCAACAAGTGAAGGTAAAGCAACACCAGCTTATGAAAAAACTAATATGTGGAAAAACTTGCCAGCAGTTAAAGACGGTAAAGTTATTAAAGTGAAAGCAGAAACATACTGGTATAATGATCCGTATAGTTTAGACTTTATGCGTAAAGATTTAAAGAAAAAATTAATGGATACTAAATAAACGATATCAATAATGAAGAAGTTGAGCCATGGTCAGTCAATGGTTCAACTTCTTTTTGTTCTTTTATGTCATCTTTGTAATTATTCGATATAATGAAATAGCTAATAATTATTAAAATATTTTAATTACAATTAAAGGAGTATTATTTATGAAAAAAGTTTATTTTAATCATGATGGTGGCGTTGATGATTTAGTATCATTATTTTTACTTTTACATATGGACAATGTGGAACTAGTCGGGGTTAGTACAATAGGAGCAGATTGTTACTTAGAACCATCTTTAAGTGCATCTATCAAAATAATTAACCGTTTTTCGAAGCAACACCTTGATGTTGCACCATCTTATGAAAGAGGGAAAAATCCATTTCCAAAAGATTGGAGAATGCATGCTTTTTTCATGGATGCATTACCGATTTTAAATGAAAAAGTGGGCAGTGCAGAGTCAAAAGAAAATACACTTGAAGCATACGAAGATATTATAGATAAACTTAAAAAAGCAGACGATAAGCTAATTCTATTATTTACAGGGCCATTAACAGATTTAGCTAAAGCTTTAAAAACTGATCCCACAATCGAAAATAAAATTGAAAAACTTGTTTGGATGGGCGGCACATTTTTAGAAAAAGGAAATGTTGAAGAACCAGAACATGATGGTACTGCAGAATGGAATGCTTTTTGGGATCCAGAAGCAGTTAAAACAGTATTTGATAGTCAAATTAAAATAGATATGGTTGCACTAGAAAGTACAAATCAAGTCCCATTAACTATAGATGTAAGACAACGTTGGGCTGATGAACGTCATTTTACGGGTATCGATTTCTTAGGAGTGAGTTATGCAGCTGTCCCACCATTAACTCATTTTGTGACTAATTCAACTTATTTCTTGTGGGATGTGCTTACAACAGCTTATGTTGGAAATCCAAAATTAACTAAATCAGTGAAACTAAATGTGGATGTTATTGCTCATGGTCCGAGTCAAGGCAGAACTGTTCAAAGTGATAATGGTAGAGAGATCAATATGATCAATTATGTAGAACGTAATAAGTTCTTTAATTATATAGGAGATTTAGCAAAACGAGCCAACTAATGTAAACTATATATTCACTTAGGTTTACATTAGTGGTATAATCATCTTCATGTAAGGAGGATGAACATATTGAGTACAAAAGATTTAGTTTACACAGCCTTGATGGCAGCAATTATATGTATATTAGGGTTAGTACCTGGCGTCCCGTTACCCATCATGCCAGTTCCGATTGTATTACAAAATATTGGCATATTCTTAGCGGGGATCATTTTAGGTAGAAAATTAGGCACATTAAGCGTAGTTATCTTTTTATTACTAGCTGCAGTAGGATTACCAGTTTTATCTGGTGGACGTGGCGGTATAGGCGCATTTGCAGGACCATCTGCAGGATTTTTATTCTTATATCCATTTGTAGCTTTCTTTATCGGATGGGTTAGAGATAAATACTTACATAAAATCAATTTTATTATTTTATTAATTGCAACTTTAGTGGTGGGTGTCCTTGGTTTAGATATTTTAGGAACAATTATTATGGGATTCATTACAAATATTCCAGTAAAAGAATCTATTAAATTATCGTTAGCATTTATGCCAGGTGACATTATTAAAGCAATCATAGCAAGCTTAGTGGGGGCAACGATTTTGAATCATTCTCGATTTAAACAGTTGATTAAATAAAATGACTATAAGACAATGTTTCATATAAGAATGATATACGATTCTAATTACCGACAGGGATGGGATAAGGATGAAACATTTGACGATATCAGACATTTATTTAGAAGGAAATATACTATCTGAAGATGCTCGCAAAACCATTTATTTAACACCGACTGATGCACTGCAATATTCCAATAATACATGGTTATATCATCAGTGTCCGACACAAGTTCAATGGCTAAAGGATATTGAAACACAAAAAGAAATGCATGTTACACAAGGATCTGACCACCTATCCTTCTATTTTCCAGAAAATGAATATCTTAATGAAGTGTGGTTTGACTTATTTAAAGAATTAGGATTTAAACTGGGAGTCTTAGAACTTTATTTAATAGAAGGACAAGATTTAGCACAATTGAACAAAAGAGATGATGTCACATTAATCAAAGTAAATAAGGAAAATTTACAAGATTATCTTGATATTTATTATCAATTTTCTTTACCATTTGGTAAAAAATATGCGAAACAAAGCATTAAGAATGTTAAACAAAATTTTAATACCAATAAAGCAACACCAATGATTAGTTATTTAAACGATCAACCTGTTGGTATTGTAGATATCATTGAAAATAAAAATTCGGTTGAAATAGATGGATTTGGTGTCTTAGAGGACTACCAAAGAAATGGTATTGGGCAAACGATGCAATCATTTGTGGGTGAATTAGCTGGTGACCGACCAGTGATGTTAGTTGCTGATGGCGAAGATACAGTTAAAGATATGTATTTAAAACAAGGGTATGTATATCGCAGTTTTAGATATCAAGTCTTAAAAGAAAAAATATAACAATAGCTGCTAAAGATTCGACTTATTCATTAGAATCTTTAGCAGCTTTAATACGTTCAGGGTGACTATATACATTGAAATTACCATCTCTAATAAAACCTACAGCTGTGATGTTTAAATCGTGTGCAAGTTGAATCGCAAGTGTAGTAGGAGCAGACTTAGATAATATAACACCTACGCCAATTTTAGCTGCCTTGATTAAAATTTCTGAAGAAATGCGACCACTGAATATTAAAACTTTATTTCTAACAGGTATATGATTTTGAATACAAAATCCATATAGCTTATCTAGTGCATTATGACGCCCAATATCTTGTCGATGTTCAAAAAAAGTATCACCATCACTAATTGCTGCATTATGCAAACCACCCGTTTGCTTAAATATCGTACTCGCACTTTGTAAACGAGTCATCATATTCAATACTTGTTGGGGGGTGATTGTAATTTTAGAAAGTGATGTTTTAGCAGTAGCGGCATCATTTTGGAAATAAAATTCACGACTTTTACCACAACATGAGGCAATCATGCGCTTAGTCGAATATTCGAAGCGATCATTTAATGATTTTGTTAATTCGACATGAGCAAAGCCTTTGCTATCATCAATTTGAATGGATTTTAATTCATCTTTTTTTAATAAGGCACCTTCAGAAGCTAAAAAACCTAATACTAATTCTTCCATATTAGTTGGGCTACAAATAACAGTGGCAAATTCCTCGCCATTTACCATAATTGTTAGCGGAAATTCTGTCACATATGTGTCAACAGCATGCTTAAGTTGTCCATTTTCATATCGCACAATATTTTGATTAGATGATATATCTCTATTCATATCTATACTCCCTTTTTCTCTATACTTAGTATATTAAAGGGTTAATGGTATATTTTAAATCATTATGTACTATAGAATTAAGAAAAGGTTAAAATTAACAATGATTTCATATGTATATACGAAAATGTCATAGCATAATTAATGAAAATTGAAGTATAATAAAGTTTAAGGAGGTTTTATAATGAAAATTAAAAGTATTTTTGTAGTTATGTTAATGAGTTTACTAGTGTTAGGAGGATGTTCAAATTCATCTACTGATAGTGGTAAAAAAAGTGACAAGGCTGATAATGGTAAGAAACAAGAATTACAAATTTCAGCTGCAGCAAGTTTAACAGATGTAAGTAAAGAATTGAAAAAAGAATTTGAAAAAGAACATAAAGAGGCTAAAGTTGACTTCAACTACGGCGGATCAGGTGCTTTAAGACAACAAGTTGAATCAGGTGCACCCGTTGACGTTATCATGTCAGCTAATACAAAAGATGTTGATATCTTAAAAAATAAAAAGAAAGCGCATGATACATATAATTATGCCAAAAATAACTTAGTACTTATCGGTGAAAAAGATAAAGACTATACTTCTGTTAAAGATTTAAAAGGAAATGATAAATTGGCTTTAGGCCAAATTGAGACAGTACCAGCAGGTAAATATGGCAAACAATATTTAGAAGAAAATGATTTATGGAATACTGTTAAAGATAAAGTCATTTATGCAAAAGATGTTAAACAAGTATTAAATTATGTGCAAAAAGGTAACGCGCAACAAGGATTTGTTTATAAAACAGATTTATATAAAAATAAGAAAAAAATCGATAATGTAAAAGAAATTAAACAAGTGAAGTTATCAAAACCAATTACTTATAAAGCTGGAGCTACTTCTGATAAAAAATTAGCTAAAGAATGGATGGACTTCTTAAAAACAGACAAAGCTAAACAAATTATCAAAGACTATCAGTTCTCAGCATAGGAGTTGTCTTTCATGCCTGACTTAACTTCATTTTGGATATCTATCCGTGTGGCAACAATGAGTACCATCATCGTCATGATTTTAGGTATTCTTGTATCTAAATGGCTATATCATCGTAAAAAGCGTTGGGTAAAAATAGTGGAGAGTTTCATCTTATTACCTATCGTCTTACCGCCAACAGTGATGGGATTTATATTACTCATTGTTTTTTCACCACGAGGAATCATAGGTCAATTCTTCAATAATATATTACATTTGCCAGTAGTGTTTACACTTACAGGTGCAGTTATTGCTTCAGTAATAGTAAGTTTTCCGCTTATGTATCAACATACGATTCAAGGCTTTAATAGTATTGATAAACGTATGTTAGATACAGCACGCACAATGGGAGCAAGTGAAAGTAAAATATTTTACCGTATTGTACTTCCACTGTCGAAACGTTATATATTATCTGGCATAGTGATGAGTTTTGCGAGAGCAATTGGAGAATTTGGTGCAACATTAATGGTAGCTGGTTATATTCCAAATAAAACCAATACTTTACCATTAGAAATTTATTTCTTAGTAGTTGAAGGTAAAGAAAATCAAGCTTGGCTATGGGTTCTAGTGCTTGTAGCATTCTCAATAGTGGTCATTATGACGATCAATTTAATGAATTATGATAAGTTCAGGGAGCGTGATTAAATGTTGAAAATTGACATCTCACATCAAATTAATCAACGCAATATTGAGATTCATATAAACGATGATGCTCCTAAAATTTATGCTATACAAGGTCCATCAGGCATAGGGAAGACTACTATATTAAATATGATTGCGGGTTTGAAGAAAGCAGATCAAGCTGAAATTGAAGTAAATCAACGGATACTAACTAGTACATCTAGACGAAAACAAATCAAAATTCAACAAAGACGTATTGGGTATTTATTTCAAGATTATCAGCTATTTCCACATCTTACTGTGCAACAAAATATTACGTTTATGACGCAATATTCAGAACATATCAATGATGTCATGAATACACTTAATATTTCTCATTTAGTTGATCAATATCCTATCACATTATCTGGTGGAGAAGCACAACGTGTAGCATTAGCTCGAGCATTAAGTATTAAACCTGACTTATTACTTTTAGACGAGCCATTCTCTAGTTTAGATGACCACACTAAGCGTGAGAGTATGAACCTAGTTCATAAAATTTATGACTTATGGAAAATACCAATTATCTTTGTTACACATTCTAATGAAGAGGCACATACACTTGCTAATGAAATAATAATGATTTCTTAAAAATAGCGTAAATAAATATGGCGAAACTATATTAAGATGATATTCATCATATAGTTTCGCCTATTTTATGTAGACTTTTTGTCACTTTGTCCAACAAGTTTTATAATAGAAGCAATACTATTTAAGGGAGTTTCAAAGATGGATCAAGAGAGATATTCAAGGCAAATCTTATTTAAATATATCAAAGAGGAAGGACAACATCTTATTGATCATAAACATGTCATGGTTGTTGGTATGGGGGCATTGGGTACTCATGTGGCTGAAGGTTTGGTCCGAGCAGGTATTCAACAGCTAACAATCGTTGATCGTGATTATATTGAGCTTAGTAATTTACAGAGACAAACTTTATTCACTGAACAAGACGCAAAAGATATGTTACCGAAAGTCATTGCAGCTAAGAATCATTTAGAAGCGATTCGTCATGATATTGCTATTAATGCTTATGTATCACATGTTGATGCATACTTTTTAGATACCTACACAACTAACATCGATTTAATTATTGATGCTACTGATAACTTTGAAACACGACAACTCATAAATGATTTTGCATATCAAAAGTGCATACCGTGGATTTACGGGGGTGTTGTTCAAAGTACATATGCTCAAACAACCTTCATACCTGGTAAGACGCCTTGTTTCAATTGTCTTGTCCCACACTTGCCTTCAATTAATTTGACTTGCGATACAGTAGGAGTGATACAACCTGCTGTAACGATGACAACTAGTTTTCAACTTGCGGATGCTTTAAAGGTGCTAACCAATCAGTCTACAGACATCAAATTGAAATATGGTGACATTTGGGAAGGTTACCATCATGCCATTGGTTTTAAAAATATGTATAACGACACATGTCCTACTTGTGGAAAAACACCAAATTACCCGTTCTTAAAGAGCAACCAACGGCAATATACAACGTTATGTGGAAGAGATACTGTACAATACAATAACTCGACAATTTCCCAGGAAATGTTAGAAACATTTTTAAAGACTCACCATATTCAATATAAACAGAATCCATATATGATTGTTTTTTCATTCAATGGATATCGTATCGTTGCATTTAATGGTGGAAGATTACTTATTCACGGTATGAATAATCCTAATGAAGCAACAAAATTAATTAATCAATTATTTGGATAATGATGGTTAGGAGGAGTTAAATGATGCATACGAATGTAAAATTAGATAGATATATAGAAGTTGCAGTACTTACAGTTTCAGATACTAGAAATTACGAAACAGATAAGGGCGGTCAACTTATACAAACACTATTAAAAGATGAAAATGTAATTATTAAAAAGGAAAACTATCAAATTGTAAAAGATGATCAAGAGGCTATCCACAGTCAATTACAAAAATGGTTACAACAAAAAAATATTGATGTCATTATCACAACTGGTGGAACAGGGATTGCACAAAGAGATGTAACCATTGAGGTTGTGCGACCTTTATTAGATAAAGAAATTGAGGGATTTGGTGAATTATTTAGATATTTAAGTTATACAGAAGATGTAGGTACGAGGTCATTATTATCAAGAGCAGTAGCAGGAACCCATGATAAAGCATTAATATTTGCATTGCCGGGATCTACAGGAGCCATTAAGTTAGCTATTAACAAGCTCATTAAACCTGAACTTAATCATTTGATACATGAACTAACGAAATGAAAATAAGTAGGCAGGGACGTCGATGTCTTAGTATAAATCATATATAGACTGTAAATGATAATTTATTATTGATGTCCCATTGCCTCTTAACTATTGAATTTAAACTAATTTGGTCGATGATAATCACCTGATTTTCCACCGGATTTAGATGATAAATAGGTTTGACCTATTATCATACCCTTGTCTACTGCTTTGGTCATATCATATATGGTTAAAGCTGTTACAGATGCAGCAGTTAAGGCTTCCATTTCTACACCAGTTTTACCTGTTGTGGATACTGTAGCTTGAATATTCAGTTCGAAATGATCTGATGATGTTGTATTCCAGTCAAAGGAAACATCTATACCTGTCAATGGAAGCGGATGGCACATTGGAATAATCGTTGCTGTATTTTTAGCAGCCATAATTCCAGCGATTTGTGCTGTATTTAATACGTTACCTTTAGCATTAGTATTTTGAACAATTTGTTGATAAATGGTTTCATTCACAATAATACTTGAGTGTGCGATAGCAGTTCGTTTAGTAACTTCCTTATTAGAAACATCGACCATTTTAGCGTTTCCTTGTTGGTTAATGTGTGTGAATTCTGACATGTTAATCCTCCTTTTCGACACAAGTATATCATGAAAAATAATTTATGGAGATGATCATATGACATTTGAAAAAAGAAGTCCAATACCTGTTAAAGAAGCTATTCAACGAATTGTAAATCAAAATATTCGTTCAAATAAAATAACTGTGTCATTAGAAGAAAGTATTGGTTATGTATTGGCGAATGACATTGTAGCTACTTACGATATTCCAAGGTTTGATAAGTCACCTTACGATGGTTTTGCAATTAGAAGTAAAGATTCTATAGGTGCCAGTGGTGACCATCGAATCAAATTTAAAGTGATAGATCATATTGGTGCTGGTTCAGTGTCACATAAAGAAGTTGGGCAATATGAAGCGGTACGTATTATGACAGGTGCCCAATTACCAGAAGGTGCAGATGCAGTGGTAATGTTTGAGCAAACAGTTGAGGAAGAAGATACATTTTCTATAAGAAAAACATTCGAACAACATGAAAATGTATCTTTAAAAGGTGAGGAAACGCAAACTGGAGACATTGTATTAACAGCTGGTCAACGTATTAATCCAGGTGCTATCGCAGTCTTGGCAACCTATGGATATACAGAAGTTGAAGTTTATGAAAAACCCAGTATCGCAGTTATTGCTACCGGCAGTGAATTGTTAGATGTAAGTGATGAACTTCAACCAGGTAAAATTAGAAATTCAAATGGACCAATGATTAAAGCACTTGCTGAACAACTTGGCATCCACGTAGGATCTTATCAGATACAACAAGACGATTTACAAAGTAGTATTGAAGTTGTTAAACATGCAATGGAGCAACATGACATGGTTATTACGACAGGTGGTGTATCTGTTGGAGATTTTGATTATTTACCTGAAATTTATCGAGCCCTAGATGCCAATGTATTATTTAATAAAGTCGCTATGCGTCCAGGTAGTGTAACAACCGTAGCCGTAGCTAATCAAAAATATTTGTTTGGTTTATCCGGTAATCCGTCTGCATGTTTTACTGGCTTTGAATTATTTGTGAAACCAGCGATGAATCATATGATGAATGCCAAAGCGGTATATCCTCAAATTGTGAAAGCAACGCTTATGGAAGATTTTACTAAAGCAAATCCATTTACAAGATTTATACGAGCTACTGCAACATTAACTCCTGCGGGTGCAACTGTTGTACCTTCAGGGTTTAATAAATCGGGTGCGGTCGTAGCTATTGCACATGCCAATGCCATGATTATGTTGCCAGGAGGTACACGTGGATTTAAACAGGGGCATACTGTTGATGTTATACTCACTGAGTCAGCGGCTTACGAAGAGGAATTAAATATATGATCTTACAAATTATTGGATATAAAAATGTTGGGAAAACAACATTGATGACACATGCAATATCATTTTTAAAAGAGCAAAATTTTAAAGTTGCAAGTATCAAACATCATGGTCATCAAGGTGAAGACATACAATTACAACATGAGCATGTAGACCATATGAAACACTTTCAATCTGGTGCCGATCAAAGTATTGTACAAGGTCACGCCTATCGTCAAACAGTCACTAGAACGACTGAACAAAGCCTTTCTAATATTATTAAGGAATCTGTTACAATTGATTGTGATGTTGTTCTAGTTGAAGGATTCAAACATGAAAATTATGACAAGGTCATTGTTTATGATAATGAAAAACAATTACATGAGTTAAATCATTTAAACAATATATGTTATAGGATAAAATTAAATGAACCCAATGCATTTCAAAAATTTGATGAATGGTTAATAAATAAAGTAACACATAAGGATTGAGCAAAATGAAGCAATTTGAAATCGTAACTACACCGATTCAAACTGAACCCTATCGTGAATTCACATTAAATGAACATCAAGGTGCAATGGTCATGTTTACTGGTCATGTACGTGAATGGACGAAAGGTGTTAAAACAGAGTATTTAGAATATGAAGCATATATTCCAATGGCAGAGAAGAAAATGGCTCAAATTGGCCAAGAGATAGAAGAAAAGTGGCCAGGAACCATCACAACTATTGTTCACAGAATAGGTCCATTACAAATATCAGACATAGCTGTCTTAATTGTTGTTTCTTCTCCACATCGTAAATATGCGTATCAGGCAAATGAATATGCAATAGAGCGAATAAAAGAAATTGTTCCAATTTGGAAAAAAGAAATTTGGGAAGATGGATCGGAGTGGCAAGGACATCAAAAAGGTAGCTACGAGGAAAGTCAAAGGGGGGAAGTGAAATGAAAGTACTCTACTTTGCAGAACTTAAAGATATGATCAATCAACAGTCGGAATCAATTGATTTGTCAGAAAGTGTAACTGTTGAAGTTTTTAAAGACTTATTATTACAACGACATCCTGAATTAACACATAAGCAATTTCAAATTGCAGTAAATGAAGAATTTGTAAAAGATAAAGATATGATAGGATCTGGTGATACTGTGGCACTCATACCACCAGTCAGCGGAGGATAAGATAAATGAAAGCAATTATACTCGCTGGAGGAGAATCCAGACGTTTTGGACGTCCTAAAGCATTTGCCGAAGTTGAAGGACAAATGTTTTATCAGCGTATTATCAAAGTATTAGAATCAACAAATATGTTTAATGACATTGTGATTAGTACAAACAATCAACTAAAAAATCAATTTGACCATCAGAATGTGGTTGTAGATACAGAGGAGCATAAAGGGAAAGGCCCGTTAGCAGGTATATTAACAGCTATGCAACAGTATCCGGAAGAAGAATTATTTTTCGTAGTGTCAGTTGATACGCCTATGATCAGTGAAAGAGCTATTAATCAACTCTATCAGTTTATGGTGTCACACTTAATAGATGATCAAATAGATATCGCAACGGTAAAAGCAACAGGGCGTTATATTCCAACCATAGGTTTTTATAGTCCTAAGACGAAACCCGTTATTGAAGATATTCTAGAGTCCGATGATTATAGTTTTAAACAATTATATAACCAAATGAATATAGATTGGATTAAAGTTGAAGACATCAAAGCACCGTCATATTGGTATTATAATATCAATTCACAACAAGACTTGGACACTTTAAAACAACAGTTAAGTTAATAAGGAGGGTCCATGATGGTAGAGCAAATTAAAGATAAATTAGGTCGACCAATAAGAGATTTAAGGTTATCTGTCACTGATAGATGTAATTTTAGATGTGATTATTGCATGCCAAAAGAAATATTTGGTGATGATTTTGTCTTTTTACCCAAAGAAGAATTATTAACATTCGAAGAGATGGTAAGAATATCTAAGCTTTACGCGCAATTGGGTGTCAAAAAAATAAGGATTACTGGTGGTGAGCCACTTCTACGTAGAAATCTTTACCAACTCATTGAGCAACTGAATCAAATTGAAGGTATAGAAGATATTGGATTGACTACAAATGGCTTGCTATTAAAAAAACATGGTCAAAATTTGTATAATGCAGGTTTAAGAAGAATTAATATTAGCTTAGACGCGATAGATGATGAAGTCTTTCAAGCTATTAATAATCGAAATATTAAAGCTTCTACAATACTAGAACAGATTGATTATGCTATATCTATAGGTTTTGAAATTAAGGTAAATGTAGTCATTCAAAAAGGCGTCAATGACGACCAAATCATTCCGATGATAGAGTACTTTAAACATAAAGGTATTGAGATCAGATTTATAGAATTTATGGATGTGGGGAACGACAATGGTTGGGATTTCAGTAAAGTAGTTACTAAAGATGAAATGCTAAGTATGGTAGAAGAACATTTTGATATAGAACCAGTAGAACCTAAATATTTTGGCGAGGTTGCAAAGTACTTTAGACATAAAGATAATCAAGTGAAATTTGGATTGATTACAAGTGTTTCTCAGTCATTTTGTTCAACTTGCACTAGGGCGCGTTTATCTTCAGATGGAAAATTTTATGGCTGTTTATTTGCAGAAGTTGAGGGTTTTGATGTCAAAGCATTAATGCGATCAGGTGCAACAGATGCAATGTTATTAGAGCAGTTTAAAGCGTTGTGGCATATTAGAGATGATCGTTACTCTGATGAGCGAACAGAACAAACCGTTCAAAATAGAAAACGTAATAAAATAAACATGAATTATATAGGCGGATAGCATTAAACTATAAAACTAATTATGAATAAAAGAAGACTCATATTTTAGAAACAATTATTCGTTTAATGGATTTAAAATGTTTTATGATATCTGTGCTTTTACATTTATTTACGTTTCAATATTAAAAGCGTACTTTAAAATGATGTAATTCCTTACCAATTTTAGACTTAAATTTAATATTTGTAATAGATAAAATGCTAACAATGTTATATAATAAAGTTAAGCAATTTAATTGTACAATACAAACATCACATCTAAGAATCAACATAGGAGGCATTTTATTATGACAAATAAAGTACAAGGTTTTATTGCATCTGAAAGAGAGCTAAGTCAACTTAAGCATTGGTTGAAATCAACTTATCGTATTTCAATTGAAGAGTTTGTTGTATTATACAAAGTCTTTGAAGGAGAGAAAATAAGTGGGAAAGAATTAAGAGATACATTACATTTTGAAATGCTTTGGGATACTAGTAAAATTGATGTCATTATTCGTAAAATCTATAAAAAAGAACTTATTTCAAAACTACGTTCTGAAACAGACGAACGACAAGTGTATTATTTCTTCAATGCGTCACAAAAGAAATTAATAGATAAAATGATTAGCGAAATAGAAGCGATTAGTATTGCAAACTAACAATATATTGAAAAAGAAAAGCTAGAGAAACCTTATTAAAGAGGTTTCTCTAGCTTTTTTAATTTAGTAAAGTTTGTAAGATTTTATCATTATTCATAAGAATACGTATGTCTAACTTTTTTACCATGTACTAAGAAGTATACGGCGGTAGTCAATAGGCCTAATATAGCCATTCCACCATAAATCTGACTATATGAAACCATATGCGTAAATAATCCTAAGAATGAAGGACCGAAGCCTACGCCGATGTCCAGACCAATAAAATAAGTTGATGTGGCTAAGCCATATTTAGATGATGGTGAAACTTTTATAGAAATAGCTTGCATAGATGAAGAAAGATTTCCATACCCTATACCTAGTAAAATACCAGCGAGTAATAATAAGCCACTGTTATAACTGAACACTAAACAAATAAAACATAATATTTGTGCAATGAATGCTGGGTAAACGACAACATTTTCATTTTTATTATCCATGAGACGGCCTGCTATAGGTCGAGTGACTAATGAAGCAATAGCATAGAAAATAAAGAAATAACTTGCGGCATTAACTAAGTCACGTTGTTCCGCAAACACTTGTAAATAAGTTAAAATAGCTGCATAAGTTACACCAACTAACATCATCACAAAAGCTACTGGTACTGCCTCTTTGGCGATAAAGTTATGGATACTGAATCCTTTAGGTTCTGAAGCATTATGACTGGGTTTAACAGTTTCAAAATCTATTTTAATGAATAAAGATAATAGTAAACCAATAATCCCTAATGCAATACATAAAGTGAATAGAACAGTGATTGAAAAGGCATTAAGCAGCAGAATGCCAAAGAAAGGTCCTACGGCAGTACCTAATACTAAACTTAATGAAAATAAACTGATACCTTCACTTTTACGAGTTTGTGGCGTTACATAAGCTGCTATAGTTCCCGTAGCTGTAGTGGCAATCGCTGTAGCAATACCATTAATTAAACGTACAAACATTAAGAAATAAATATTACTTGGAATAAAATAAAGTGCCTGAGTTACTATCAAACAACTTAAACCAAATATTAATATCTTTTTAGGACCAAATAAATTTACGTATTTACCTGTTCCAAAACGACCAATTAATGATCCCACAATAAATAAGCCAACGACGAGGCCGGCTAGACTATCTGATGCATGATATTCAGATTTACTATATCCAGCAATGACAACAATCAACAAATACATACATAAGTATACGAAAAAGTTTATGATGAAATTTAGATTGAAGCGCTTGGTAAAAATAGGTGCTTTAGTTGCTGACGATTCATTCATTCTTGACTCTCCTTTAGTATCGTTTCATAAATGATGGACATTGACTCGATAATTTTTGATAATTGTTGCTCATTAATACCTGATTTCTTAATAATTTCACTTTGTATCTCATTAACCTCTTTATTAATTACGTTAAATAATTGCATGCCTTCATTTGTTAAACTCAACCATTTTTGACGCTTGTCATTACCCGTTGTAAATGTGATCAATTCTTTTTCTAACAATACTTTGATGAACTTTCGTGTTGTTGGTTTCTCTATAGAACGTCGATAAGAAATATTAACTAATGTCGTCGGTTGGAATTGAGCTATGTCTTTTAATACAAGCCATTGACCAGTATGAATATCATATCGGTCCAATATTGGTTGTGTTAATTTAATATAAGGTCGATAAATACTTATAAAACTATTAAAAAAATCATTACTAATCATGAGTACACCCCAAAATATTTATAAATTAGTTAGCTTAGCTAACCTTTTTAAACGCAAGCATTATTATAGGACTAAAAGCTATATTTTGCAATACTTTTTTACTAGGTTTTAGAAGTAAATTATTGATACATTTGTTAAAATAAGGATTAAGAAATGTAAAAAAGGAGCTCATAACATGGATTTGAAATTTGATCATATCATTCATTACATTGATCAATTAGAGCAATTTAAGTTTCCAGGCGAGGTTGTTAAACTCAATTCCGGAGGTAAACATCATAAATTTGGAACATTTAATAAATTGTCCTACATAAATGAAAATTACATAGAATTTTTAGATGTAGAAGACCAAGAGAAATTACAAAAATTAGCTAAAACTGAAGAGGGAAGAGTGTCATTTGCGACGAAGATAGCTCAAGATAACTTTAAACAAGGATTCAAAACAATTTGTTTAAGAACAAGTAATATTGATGCGATTAAACAGACATTAGAAGATAGAAACATAGATGTCATTGGTCCTGTAAATATGGAAAGAGAAACTAAGAAAGGTGAAAAAATAACGTGGCGTCTTCTCTATATTGCGGACCCAAGTTATATGGTCAAACCACCATTCTTTATACAATGGGATCAGGGAGATGCTAATCGACATGAACAACTTAAGTCGTTGTATCAAACTCAATTCTCTATTGATATGATTATGGTTTCAAGTAGTAAGAGAGCTCAGACAGTGAAAAACTGGCAAAATTGGTTTGATATGGAAATAGTTGATGAAACTGAAAAATATACGGATTTGATTTTGAAAGAAGATCAGATATATTTTCGTATTGAAGATGGTAAACAAGCTGGTTATCATACCGTAGTTCTTAAAGATACTGAAGCTACGGCACCATACTCACTCTATATTAGAGGTGCAAAATATCGATTCGAACCGATTCATTAATATAGATAATTATATGCACTTTGAATAATAATAGCGATATGAAGACAAGCAACGATAATCGATAAAATACTTAGGTAACTACTTAAATAAGTAGTTCTAATTAGTAAAAATAATATAGATAATACTAAAGTGAATGCTGCAATGATGACTTTTAAACTAAAATAATCAATAGTAAATCCACTTAGTACAGAATTGAAAATAGCAATAAGATTAAAAACAATGAACAATACAATGAGTGTTGGCCGCATTAAACACACTACTTTCCTTTAGAATTAGATAGTATATTATATCAAGATTAATATAACTTTAAAAACAAATTAAACTTGATAGAGATACTCATTTAGTATCGATGGAAATAAAGTTAAATATTAAAGTTTAATCGTTAATGTGTTTTGTCGACACTTATATTCAGACGTTGTATAATTATAGGTATTGTTAATATAAAGGAGATATTATAAACCATGGAAAAGATGAATATCACTAATCAAGAACATGACGCATTTGTAAAATCTCATCCAAATGGCGATTTACTGCAACTTACGAAATGGGCAGAAACTAAGAAATTGACTGGATGGTATTCAAGAAGAATTGCGGTTGGTGAAAATGGTGAAATCAAAGGTGTAGGACAATTACTATTTAAAAAGATCCCTAAACTACCATTTACATTATGTTATGTATCAAGAGGATTTGTAACAGATTATGATAACAAAGATGCGTTATCACAATTATTAGAAGAAGCAAAAAAAGTAGCTAAAGACGAAAAAGCATATGCTATTAAAATAGATCCAGATGTTGAAGTAGAACATGGTACAGAAGCATTGAAAAATTTACGTAGCCTAGGCTTTAGACACAAAGGATTCAAAGAAGGATTATCTAAAGATTATATTCAACCTAGAATGACTATGATAACACCAATAGATAAATCAGATGAAGATATTATTCAAAGTTTTGAAAGACGAAATCGTTCTAAAGTAAGACTTGCCCTTAAACGTGGTACAAAGGTTGAAAGAGCTGGCAGAGATGGCTTAAAAACATTTGCGCATTTAATGCAAATTACTGGTGAGCGTGACGGTTTCTTAACGCGTGACATTAGTTATTTTGAAAACATATATGATGCCTTACATGATGATGGTGATGCAGAACTATTCTTAGTTAAGTTAGAACCTAAACCGGTCCTTGAAACGGTAAACTCAGAAATAACAGATTTAGAAAATGAAATTGAAAAGCTTCAAAATAAAAAGCAAGACAAAAAAACATTAAATAAGATTAATGATGCAAATAACAAAATTAAAAAGTCTCAGGATTTAAAAAATGATTTGTTAGAACTTGAAAAAGAACATCCAGACGGCATTTATCTGTCAGGTGCATTATTAATGTTTGCAGGAAATAAATCATATTACTTATATGGTGCATCATCTAATGATTTCCGTGATTTCCTACCAAACCATCATATGCAATATACAATGATGAAATATGCACGTGATCATGGTGCAACAACTTATGACTTTGGCGGAACTGATAATAATCCTGACAAAGAGTCTGATCATTATGGATTATGGACGTTCAAAAAAGTATGGGGCACTTATTTAAGTGAAAAAATTGGTGAATTTGACTATGTTTTAAATCAACCATTGTATCAACTTATCGAACAAGTGAAACCTAAATTAACGAAAGCTAAAATTAAACTTTCACGAAAATTAAAACGTAAATAAATTTACCATTTTATCTGAACGATTCTGTTTATAAAAGAACGTTCAGATTTTTTTGGATGAACATTGCAATATATGAGTATCGAACTAAGACTAGAAATTAATAAAAGGGGACACTTGATAAATGATAAAAAAACTATTGCAATTTTCTCTTGGTAATAAATTCGCAATCTTCCTTATGGTATTACTTGTTATTTTAGGAGGCGTATATTCTAGTGCAAAATTAAAGCTTGAATTATTACCAGATGTTGAAAATCCTATGATTTCTGTCCAAACAACAATGCCAGGTGCAACACCGCAAACGACACAAGATGAAATTAGTAGTAAAATTGATAGCCAAGTGAGATCTATGGCTTATGTTAAAAGTGTCAAAACAGAATCTATCCAAAATGCTTCTATAGTGACTGTTGAATATAATAATGACACTGATATGGATAAAGCAGAGGAACAATTGAAGAAGGAAATAGACAAAATCAAATTTAAAGATGGTGTCAGTGATCCTGAATTAACACGTAATTCGATGGATGCCTTTCCTATTATCGCATATTCTTTAACTGATAAAGATAATGATTTAAAATCGGTGACGAAAAAGTTAAATCAACAGCTTATTCCTAAATTACAAACAATTGATGGTGTTCAAAATGCACAATTAAACGGGCAAACCAATCGTGAAGTGACATTGAAATTTAAACAAAAAGAGTTAGATAGTAAAGGTGTTACGGCAGACGATGTTGAAAACTATCTGAAGACTGCAACTAGGGAGACACCATTAGGTTTATTCCAATTTGGAGATACTGACAAATCGATTGTTGTAGATGGACAATTTACTTCTGTTGATGCATTTAAGAATCTAAAGATACCAGCGACGATTGCTGGTCAAGGACAAAGTAGCGAAAGCGATAGTGCTGATAGCCAAGATAGTGAAAGTCTAATGCCATCAGAGCCATCATCATCAGCGAGTAGTTCAAAACAAGGTTCATCTAGCTCTATGCCGTCATTTAAATTAAAAGATGTAGCGGATATATCAGTTGGTGATGAACGTACATCTATCTCTAAAACAAACGGCAAGGATGCAGTTAACTTACAAATTACTAAAGCGCAAGATGCTAACACTGTTCAAGTTGCCAAAGATGTACAGAAAAAAGTAGATGAATTTGAAAAAAATAATAGTGAAATGAAAGCTATTAAAACGATGGATACAGCAAAACCTATTGAAGATTCATTATATACGATGATTGAAAAAGCCGCTTTAGGTACCATTGTAGCCATTGTTGTTATACTTTTATTCTTAAGAAATATAAGAACTACGGCTATTTCAATTGTTTCAATACCAATGTCAATCTTAATAGCATTAGTTGCACTTAAATTATCTAATGTTTCATTAAATATACTTACATTGGGTGCGCTAACAGTAGCAATTGGACGAGTGATTGATGATTCCATTGTTGTTGTAGAAAATATATATAGACGTTTATCCGATAAAAGTGAACAACTCAAAGGGGATTCACTTATTGTCAGTGCTACAACGGAAGTGTTTAAACCTATTCTATCTTCTACACTTGTGACTATCATCGTATTCTTACCACTAGCATTCGTATCAGGATCAGTCGGTGAGATGTTCAGACCATTTGCATTAGCCATCACATTCAGTTTATTAGCTTCATTATTAGTATCTATCACTGTTGTTCCGGCATTAGGTTCAACATTGTTTAGAAAAGGAATTCAAACTAAACCAAAGAAACAAGCACAAGGTGCTATTAGCAGTGGTTATAAAAAGGTGCTCAATTGGTCTCTCAGTCATAAATGGATAGTTATTATCATTAGTATTGTGCTACTAATAGGAAGTATTGGACTAGGCGCAGCTAAATTAGGTACAAGTTACATTTCATCAGGTGATAATAAATTCATGGCGTTAACTTATACACCAAAACCTGGAGAAACTGAAAAATCAGTACTTGAACATGGCGAACAAGTTCAAAAATACCTTAAAACAAAAAATAAAGTAAAAACAGTACAATACTCAGTAGGTGGACCAACACCTTCGGATCCTACAGGAAGCACAAATAGTATGGCCTTGATGGTAGATTATGATAAAGACACACCTAACTTTGAAGAAGAACCAGATAAGGTCCTTAAGCATGTTGATTCATTTAAACATCCAGGACAATGGAAAAACCAAGATTTAGGTACCGGAGCGGGAAATGATTCAATTGAAGTGACAGTTCAAGGGCCTTCAACAGACGAGATTAAAGGTACAGTTCATAAAATAGAAAGTACTATGAAAGATGTTAAAGGCATCAATAATGTCAAATCTGACTTGTCAGAAACATATCAACAATATGAAGTCAAAGTCGACCAAAATAAAGCAGCTGATAATGGTATATCTGCTAGTCAGTTAGCTATGAATTTAAATGAAAACTTACCTGAAAAAACAGTTACGACAGTAAAAGAGAATGGTAAGAAAATTGATGTGAAAGTAAAACAAAACAAACAGACAGATTGGTCTCAAAATAAATTAGAAAATATCAAATTGAAGAAACCAACAGGTGGAACAATTAAATTAAGTGAGATTGCTAAACTGGAAAAATCTTCAACACCAAGTAAACTAACACAAGAAGATGGTGACTATTCAACAACAGTTTCTGGTAAGATAACAAATAGTGATGTCGGTGGTACTTCTCAAAAAGTGATGTCAAAAGTCAATAAGATGGATAAACCTCATGGCGTAAAAGTGAACGTTGGTGGAGCAACAGATGATATTAATTCTGCTATGTCTCAACTTGCGATAGCGATGTTAGCAGCAATCATTATTGTTTATCTTATCTTGGTAATTACGTTTAAAGGTGGTTTAGCACCATTTACCATTCTATTCTCGTTACCATTTACGGTTATTGGCGTTGTGCTTTCACTTGTAATTACAGGCGAAACCATTTCAGTACCAAGTTTGATTGGTATGTTGATGTTAATTGGTATTGTAGTGACCAACGCAATTGTATTGATAGATAGAGTAATAAATAACGAAAAATCTGGAATGGATATGAAATTGGCATTAATAGAAGCAGGTGGAACAAGAATACGACCTATTTTAATGACAGCAATTGCAACAATAGGTGCATTAGTACCGTTACTCTTTGGGGAAGACAGTTCTATATTAATTTCCAAAGGTATGGCTGCAACAGTTATTGGAGGACTTATTTCTTCAACGATTTTAACACTTATCGTTGTCCCAGTAATTTATGAAATATTATTTACACTTAAAGATAAAATTTATCGAAAACTAAATAGAAAATAGTATTTAAAAAGCCTCTTATCCAATTAATGAATAAGAGGCTTAACTATTAATATAAAATTAAAGTAAGAATAATATAAATAACGAATAATCCAATGGATAAGATGTTTAATATGTTTACACCTTTAACATCATTTTTAAGCGATTTAAATGCTGTTACTTCAACGTTACCAACTAATAGTAACAAGACTATGAATACCCACCAATTTTCATTTGGGAATTGCATTGTCGTAATAGCAACTACAAATAATAATAAAACCGCCATGATTATTCTTAAGATTCTAGTAAATATAGAATTCATTTTGAATATACTTATGTAACTTACAATTAAGTATAGTAAAGGCAATAAGATTAAGTATAATTTCATGAATTGACATCCTTTCTATTTCGAATTTATATTAGCACGTTCTATTGATTATGACTAGGATGTCTATAATAAAAATGTAATGATATTGTGACACCACAACCACTAATGTTCATTTATTTGTTTTCTCACCTTAGCTATCTCTTTTTCGATTTCTTCTAATTGATTAACTAGTGGATCGATATTTTGATTTAATGACTCGCGTTTTTCCAAGTCACCTTGTAGACGTGTGTAATCATATTTTAGTTCCGCTAATTTAGATTCTAAATTCATTCAAAGACAACTCCTTTATTTATTATTTTACAGAGTATTTAAATTATATCATGAAACAAAGTGGTTCTAAAATTTATAGCAAATGTGTTAAAGTTATCAATTGTAAGAGTTGAGATACGTGAAAGAAGGGTTGGTATGACGGAACAATTTGTAATGATTATTCTTTTAATCGCTTTAGGGTACTTTTTAAAGCGAATTAATTATTTGAAAGCAACGGATAGTCAAGTACTTTCTACTTTAGTTTTAAATGTAACCCTACCTTCTTTAGTGATTGTTAATTTGAATCATGCTGATTTAAATCCATCGTTTTCGATATTGCCTGTTATGATGATTATTTACGGAGTATTAGCTAAAATTATCGTTATTTGGTGTTTTCGAAAATATAATAATCAAATGCGTGGTTCAGTAGGTATGATGATTGGTTCTATGAATATTGGATTATTTGCTTATCCACTTGTAGATGCTATATGGCCGGGAACGGGTATGGTTTATTTTGGAATGGTTGATATTGGTGGAGCAGTAATTATGTTCGGTCTAACTTACTTTGTTGGAAGTTACTATAGTGAGGGAAGCGACCAGTTTAACTTTAAATTTTTAGGACTAAAACTAATTCAATCGGTGCCGCTAGTTACATATATTGTTATGTTTACTTTAAATATGGCTAACATACATTTACCAAAAGTAGCCATAGATTTCTTTTCAATTTTAGGTAAAGCCAATATGCCAATGTCTATGATTTTATTAGGTGTTATGCTGAGCTTTACAATTGATCGGGCGTATTTACCTATTGCAATCAAATACCTATGTCTACATTACGGAATTGGCTTAGGTGCAGGATTACTCGTACATTATTTCTTACCGGTATCTGATCAAATGATTAAAACGACATTATTAATCACATGGTTATTACCTGTAGGTGTAGCGATTATACCTTATTCAATCCAATTTAAATACAAAACGTTACCTTTAATAGGGATGGTTACTAATTTAACGATTGTCATTAGTATTATTATATTATATATGTATCAAGCATTTTTTGTTTGATAGCCATTTAATCACAGAGTTAAAAATAAAAACCATGCAATACATGTGAACATAGTGTTATTAAATAACATATATTGTACATGTATATTGCATGGTTTATTTTTCGATTTAGCCTTTACCACCCATAAAAGCAGGATAATTTGTCATACCACCATCAACATAAATGGTAGTACCGTGAACATAATGAGCTAAATCTGATGCTAAGAATAAAGCTACATTAGCAATGTCTTGAGCATCACCAATTTCTTTTGCAGGAATCATTTCTAATGTTTCTGCACGTGTTTTTGGATCAGAAAATTTTTCTTTGGTATGTTCAGTAACAATAGCCCCAGGAGATATATTGTTAATTCTGATACCAAACTGAGCATATTCCATCGACATTGTTTCCATCATTAATTTTAATCCACCTTTACTAGAAGCGTAATGGACGTAATTAGGCCATGGAATTGTGTCGTGAACACTTGAAGTATTAATGATAACACCTTGTTTATCTTCATCTCTGAATTGTTTTATCGCTTCTCTTGACCCGATAAAAGCGCCAGTTAAGTTAATATCTATAACTTTTTGCCATTCTTCAAGCGTCATTTCATGAGTTGGTGTTGGTTTTTCAAAACCAGCATTATTAATCATAATATCTAACGTTCCAAAATGATTAACGGTTTGTTTGATTAAGTTGATCACATCTTCTTCTTTTGAAACATCACCTTGAACAAGTAAAGCATCTCCACCAGCTTGTTTGATTATATCTACTGATTCTTGTAAAGAATCATCATGTTTATCAGAGCGATAGTTAAGTACAACTTTGGATTTAGCTTTACCAAAGTTTTCTGCAAATGATTTTCCAATACCACTACCGGCTCCTGTAATAATGGTTACTTTATTTTCTAAGTCTTTAAACAATTAAGAGCCTCCTATAAATGAATTATTTTAGATTACCTAAAATAATAGCAGCAATGATAATAAGGATAATACCCGACCATATCCCTGTCATCTGACGACTGTCTTTTTTCTCTCCTAAGATAAAGATACCGCCAAGTGTAGATACGATAACTAATAATTGAGATAATGAAAAACTAGTTGCAACGCCTACTTTAGGTTGTGAATAGAACATAAATAAGTTACCGATTGCCCATACTACACCAGGAATAAGGTTTAAGGCAGTAGACTTGATTGATGTTTTATGATTCATTGATAAAATGAATCCACCAATTGCCATTCCGACTGATTGGAAGAATAGCGCCTTAGTACCACTAACATTAAAGATATCTCCTAATACAACATAACCAACGTAACCAACTGTTGAAATTAAAAGAATACCCATTGCTTTTTTGAACTCTGGATCATCAGATTTCCCTTCGTTTTTAGCTTTTAATGATGTTAGTGCAATACCTGCGACTAATAGCACCATGGATAATAAACCGAATATAACTTGTACCATAGTACTCCATTCACCAAGGAAAATAACACTAAATAGAGTGGTGCCGACCAACTGCATTCCAGTTGAGATAGGCATTGTTTTAGATACACCAATTAAATTAACAGATTTTAATTGGTTCCCTTGACCAAATGCCCAAAGAGCCCCAGAGAATAATCCAACTATAATGACTGTTAAATCGTCAAAAGCAGCATTACCAGTTAAAAGTAAACAAATACCTACAATGAGTGCACCTAAAGTGGTACCTCTAATTTGGTTATAGGGGCCACCACCAACGAAAACATTGATAATAACAACACTACCCCAAAATAGTGCTGGTAACAATGCGATTAAAATATCAAGAAACTGCATATGTTTCTCACTCTCCTAAAATACGAATTAAGTGCTCCCCTTAATAACACTTGGAGTTAATTCTAAAACAAATTGATAGAATAGTAAAAAACATCGCTCGAATTTTGGTTTGATACGCTAAAAAATACATCACCCAAGAATAGGGTGATGTATAACAGATATTTTTAATTGTCGGTATTATTAACTGTTTCATGTATATGTTGTGGTTCTAATTTATATTTTTTGTATTCATAGTTCGTTTTAAAACCTAATTCGTTAAATCGTTCAACAAGTTTACTGTTTTTATTACGTATTTTGAAATAAACTTTACGTAAATCAAAATGAGTAAATGCGTAATTTAACGCATATTCTAATAAATCAAAGGCAATACCTTTCATGCGATAGTCAATATGTGAACTGAAATACTTTATTTCAGCACTAGCTTGTTGCTTATTAACGTCTAGATATAAATAACCTTTTAATAAACCTTCACTAACGAATAGGAATAATCGATGTGTTTCATCAATACTATTAATAATGTCATTTGCATCCATAGCATCGTGTTTAAATGTTTTTTGATGCATACGTGAAAATGCACGGTAAAATCCTTTTTGGTATTCAATAATATTTTGTTCACTTCCAAGATCGCCTATATCCTGATGAGCTTCTAAATAGTAGTCCGTGAAATTATAACTCGCTTGAATTTGTTTAACGAAAGGTTTATATGTTTGTACGCCTTCTTCGAATGAAAAATTATATACCGCATGATCAGGTTGTCCAGCTATCATAGTATCAAATAATTGTTGGAATAATAGCGGGGACAAGTTAAAATTTGCTTCTATAAATGGGCCAATAACTTTGAATTTATGAGTTTCATATGGAATTGCAAAAATCAGTGACTTGATTTGGTTATCTTCAATGATGGCAAAAGCGCCAGGATGATTAATTGCTTCTTCTAATAACTGATCAAATTCAGAAAATTGTTGAGGTATTTTATATAAATAGGAAGTTACTTGGTAATCAGAATTTTCAATGAAAGATTTTATTTCTTTAGGGTCATTCAACTGAATAATGTCCATAATCCTACCTCCGTAACATAGTAATTAATATAATTATATGGGTAAATACTAATAAATGAAAGTTAATTGATACATGTACATGTTACAATTAATGTAATCCATTAAACATAATCATTATAGACATTAAATAAGCTTAAATCTATATATTATAGTTAAATAAGAAAGGGAATTATCACAAATGCAATCATTAATTTTAGCAGAAAAACCTTCAGTTGCACGAGATATTGCAAGTGCACTTAATATAAATCAGAAAAGAAATGGTTATTTTGAAAATAATCAATATATTGTAACTTGGGCACTAGGTCATTTGGTTACGAATGCTACACCTGAACAATATGACAAGTCTTTTCAGGAATGGAAACTTGAAGACTTACCAATTATTCCGAAACAAATGAAAACAGTAGTGATTGGTAAAACAAGCAAACAATTTAAAACAGTAAAGTCATTAATGCAAAAAGACAATGTTAATGAAATAATTATTGCCACAGATGCTGGTAGAGAAGGGGAGCTCGTTGCAAGACTTATTTTAGATAAAGTTGGAAACAAAAAACCTATTAAGCGATTATGGATAAGTTCAGTAACTAAGAAAGCGATTAAAGATGGCTTTAATCATTTAAAAGATGGCCGTCAATATCAACACTTGTACGAAGCAGCCCTAGCAAGAAGTGAGGCAGATTGGGTGGTTGGTATCAATGCAACAAGAGCTTTGACAACAAAATATGATGCACAATTATCTTTAGGTCGAGTTCAAACGCCCACCATTCAATTAGTTCAATCTCGTCAAAATGAAATTAATGAATTTAAACCGCAAACATACTATACATTATCAATTAAAGTAGATGGGTTTGAGTTTAATTTTGATTCTGGGCAACGTCGAGTCACTGACCAACAAGAACTTAAATCAATAGTAGATGATATAAAAAATAAAAAGGGTCAAATAGAAAATGTAGTATCAAAACATAAAAAGACTTACCCTAGATCTTTATATAACTTAACGGATTTACAACAAGATGCTTATCATCGCTATAAGATGGGACCCAAAGAAACGTTAAATACCTTACAGAATTTATATGAAAGACATAAATTAGTTACATATCCGCGTACGGATTCTAATTATTTAACAACCGATATGGTGTCAACTATAAAAGAAAGATTACAAGCATTACTGGCCACAGAATATAAAGAAAATATAAGAGCATTAATGTCTCAATCGTATTCTACTAAAATGAATATATTTAATAACCAAAAAGTTTCTGATCACCATGCAATCATTCCAACCGAAATAAGACCTGACTTATCTCAATTAAGTAATAGAGAAATGAAAATCTATATGTTAATAGTAGAAAGATTTCTTGAAAGTTTAATGCCACCATATGAATATCAACATATTAAAGTGCATTTAGTAGTAGGTCAGTTCAAATTTGTATTAAACGAAAATGTCACAACTCAATTAGGGTTTAAAGCATTGAAACAACAAAAAACAGAAATTGTTACTCAGAATCTTTTTAAAAATAATCAAACAGTTAATATACAACACACCGATATAAAGTCACATCAAACAACACCGCCAGAATACTTTAATGAAGGAACATTATTAAAAGCTATGGAAAGTCCTCAGAATTATATACATTTGGATGATAAAAAACACGTACATACACTTAAAGAAGCGGGGGGGATTGGGACTGTTGCCACACGAGCTGATATTATTGAAAAACTGTTCAATATGAATGCAATTGAATCAAGAGATGGCAAAATTAAAGTAACATCAAAAGGTAAACAAATTTTAGAGCTTGCACCATCAAAATTAACATCACCATTATTAACGGCAGAATGGGAAGAAAAATTACTACGCATTGAAAAAGGAAAATATAATAAGCAGCAATTTATAAAAGAGATGAAGGCATTTACGACTGAAATTGTAAACATTATTAAGAATAGTGAACAGAAATACAAACACGATAATTTAACCACTACTGAATGTCCTACATGTGGTAAATTTATGATTAAAGTCAAAACCAAAAATGGTCAAATGTTAGTATGCCAAGACCCAACATGTAAAACGAAGAAAAATATTCAAAGAAAGACAAACGCGCGTTGTCCAAACTGTAAAAAGAAAATGACTTTATTTGGTAGGGGAAAAGATGCAACATATAGATGTGTATGTGGACACTCAGAAAGCCAAGCACAAATGGATAAACGTATGAAAGAAAAATCGAGTGGTAAAGTATCCAAAAAAGAAATGAAGAAATACATGAATCAACAAGAAGAACTTGATAACAATCCGTTTAAAGATGCTTTGAAAAATCTAAAATTGTAAAAAATTCGAACAAAAACGTGTCAAAAATTATGAAAGTTCGTATTTAGTATTGTCTTTTTAGAAAATTGGTATTAAAATATTAAAGTATTTCAAAAAAGAGGAGCATTAGCCGTGAAAAAATACTTCAAGTTCGATGAATATGGTACAAACTTTAAAAGAGAAATCTTAGGTGGTATCACTACTTTCTTATCAATGGCGTATATTTTAGCAGTAAATCCACAAGTATTAAGTTTAGCAGGAGTTAAAGGTGTATCTGAAGATATGAAGATGGATCAAGGAGCCATTTTTGTAGCTACTGCTTTAGCAGCATTTGTAGGTTCATTATTTATGGGCCTTATTGCAAAGTATCCTATAGCATTAGCACCAGGAATGGGATTAAATGCATTCTTCGCATTTACAGTTGTTTTAACAATGGGCATTCCTTGGAAAGTCGGTTTAACAGGCGTTTTATTCTCTGGTATATTCTTCGCGATTTTGACCGTCACTGGACTTCGAGAGATTATCATTAATGCGATACCGTATCAGATGAAAATGGCCGTCTCAGCTGGGATAGGATTGTTTATCACATTTGTTGGATTACAAAGCTCAGGTATCATTGTTAAAAATGACTCAACATTAGTTACACTTGGTCATTTAACAAAAGCCCCAGTATTATTAGCAATATTCGGTATTGTAATTACAGTTGTGTTATACGCGAAGAAAGTACCAGGTTCAATATTTATTGGTATGATCATTACTGCTATAGTAGGTATGATAACGGGTCAAATTCATACACCTACTGGCGTTGTTGGTCAAATTCCTAGTATTAAACCAACATTTGGTGCTGCATTTGAAGCATTTAAAGATCCAGGACAATTATTTACGATACAATTCTTAATTGTCATTTTAACTTTCTTATTTATAGATTTCTTTGATACAGCAGGTACTTTGGTTGCAGTAGCAACTCAAGCCGGTATCATGAAAGATAATAAATTACCGAGAGCAGGTAGAGCTTTATTCTCAGACTCACTAGCAACAATTGTAGGTGCTATTTTCGGTACTACAACAACTACATCTTACATTGAATCAACTTCAGGTGTAGCAGTAGGTGCAAGAACAGGTTTTGCTAGTATTGTAACTGGATTCTGTTTCTTATTAGCATTATTCTTTAGTCCATTAATCGCTGTAGTTACAAGCGCTGTTACAACACCAGCACTTGTAGTAGTGGGTGTGTTAATGGCAGCGAATTTTGCTGAAATAAATTGGAAACGATTCGAAGTTGCAGTTCCTGCATTTATTACAATTATCATGATGCCTTTATCATATTCAATAGCTACTGGTATTGCATGTGGATTTATTTTCTATCCAATTACCATGTTAATTAGTAAAAGACATAAAGAAGTACATCCGATTATGTATGTATTAATGGTATTATTCATTTTATACTTCGTATTCGTACATGGCTAAATAAAAAAGGACGTTCACACTCATATTTGTGTGAACGTCCTTTTTTAGAATGAAGTAATATGATGGCTATTTAGATTTATGACCATCTTTATATTGTGTATAGATGACTCTTGCGTTTTTATTCGGAATGTAAGTTGGTGCAGCTAGTACAATAAAGACAAAGAAAATCATCAATACAAACAATGCCCAATGAATAATCATACCTACAAAAGGAATAAATGCGACAAACGAACCAATAATACCAAGAATTGGAATAATCACCATAGGTTTAATGGTATTTTGGTTATCTACTAATAGTATTATAGTAAGAATTAGATATAAAAATGCATTAAATAATAATGGCTGCCATCCAAAGCTTACGATAACGCTACCACCTAAAAATGGAATGCCATAAAAGAATTCACAAATGATTAAGAATACACCAATAATTGCTAGGGTTAGTTTAATACCGTTTTTCATTCAATTCACCCCCGTTCTCTTCTATTATAATAAAAAGAAACTAAAGTTAGTATTAAAAAGATTATATCAGACAAAATGAAAATAGAAATAAAGTAAAAAAATTCCCTAAAACGGTTGAATAAGCAATACATTTAAAGTACAATAACAAAGTATGTGTTAGACAAAACAGAAAAAAGTTAGTGAAAACCATTGATTAATCAGTGTTTTTCATGTAACACATATAATGTTGGACTTTAAGAAACGCGATGAAGCGAAAGGTTACTGACACACCCGGCCGCTTTGCCATGGCGCTGTGTGAGATAGTTTTCGTGGAGAAGTCTATCACTTAAATGTAGACGAATAAGGAGGGAAAATTATGGCAAAACAAAAAATCAGAATCAGATTAAAAGCTTATGATCACCGCGTGATTGATCAATCAGCAGAGAAAATTGTTGAAACTGCTAAACGTTCTGGTGCAGATGTTTCTGGACCAATTCCGTTACCAACTGAAAAGTCAGTTTATACAATCATCCGTGCCGTGCATAAGTACAAAGATTCACGTGAGCAATTCGAACAACGTACTCATAAACGTTTAATCGATATTGTTAACCCAACACCAAAAACAGTTGATGCTCTTATGGGCTTAAACTTACCATCTGGTGTAGACATCGAAATTAAATTATAATAGAAAAATTTAGGAGGTGGACTTTCGATGACCAAAGGAATCTTAGGAAGAAAAATCGGGATGACACAAGTGTTTGGAGAAAACGGTGAATTAATCCCAGTTACAGTAGTAGAAGCAGGACAAAACGTTGTATTACAAAAGAAAACTGAAGAAGTTGACGGTTACAACGCAATCCAAGTAGGATTTGAAGACAAAAAAGCATACAAAAAAGGTTCTAAAACTAATAAATATGCTAATAAACCAGCTGAAGGTCATGCTAAAAAAGCGGACACAGCACCTAAGCGCTTCATTCGTGAATTCAGAAACGTTAACGTTGATGAATACGAAGTAGGTCAAGAAGTCTCAGTTGATACATTCGAAACTGGTGACATCATTGATGTTACAGGCGTTTCAAAAGGTAAAGGTTTCCAAGGTGCTATTAAACGTCACGGACAAGCTCGTGGACCAATGGCACACGGTTCTCATTTCCACAGAGCACCAGGTTCTGTAGGTATGGCTTCAGATGCTTCAAGAGTATTTAAAGGTCAAAAAATGCCAGGCCGTATGGGTGGAAACACAGTTACTGTACAAAACCTAGAAGTAGTACAAGTTGACACTGAAAACAGTGTGATCTTAGTAAAAGGTAATGTACCTGGACCTAAAAAAGGTTTAGTAGAAATTTCAACTTCAATTAAATCAATTAAAAAAGGTAATAAATAATTAATAAGCGAAAGGAGGAAAATGCATAATGGCTAATTATGATGTTTTAAAAGTAGACGGATCAAAAAGTGGTTCAGTTGAATTAAGCGATGCAGTATTTGCAATCGAACCGAATAATAGCGTTCTATTTGAAGCTATTAATTTACAACGTGCTTCATTACGTCAAGGTACGCATTCTGTTAAAAACCGTTCAGCAGTACGTGGCGGTGGACGTAAACCATGGAGACAAAAAGGAACAGGTCGTGCTCGTCAAGGTACAATCCGTGCACCACAATGGCGTAGCGGTGGCGTTGTATTCGGACCAACTCCAAGAAGTTATGGTTACAAAATGCCTAAGAAAATGCGTCGTTTAGCATTACGTTCTGCATTATCATTCAAAGTTAAAGGAAATGGATTCACTGTTGTAGATGCATTCGGTTTCGATGCACCAAAAACAAAAGAATTCAAAAATGTTTTAACTACATTAGAACAACCTAAAAAAGTCTTAGTAGTTGTTGAAAACGAAGATGTAAATGTTGAATTATCAGCACGTAACATCCCAGGTGTTCAAGTAACAACTGCTCAAGGTTTAAATGTATTAGATATCACAAGCGCTGACAGTGTAGTAATCACTGAAGCTGCTGCTAAAAAAGTTGAGGAGGTGCTCGGATAATGGAAGCTAGAGATATTCTTAAGCGCCCCGTAATCACTGAGAAATCTTCAGAAGCAATGGCAGAAGATAAATATACATTCGATGTTGATACTCGTGCTAACAAAACACAAGTTAAAATTGCTGTTGAAGAAATCTTCGACGTAAAAGTTGATAATGTAAACATCATCAACTATAAACCTAAGAAAAAACGTATGGGCCGTTACCAAGGCTACACAAATAAAAGAAGAAAAGCGATTGTAAAACTTAAAGAAGGTTCAATCGACTTATTCAACTAAAAAACATTACCAATAAGGAGGTAAACGACAATGGCTCTTAAAAAGTATAAGCCAATAACTAATGGTCGTCGTAATATGACTTCATTAGATTTCGCTGAAATTACGAAAACTACACCAGAAAAGTCATTATTACAACCGCTACCGAAAAGAGCGGGACGTAACAACCAAGGTAAATTGACTGTTCGCCATCATGGTGGAGGACATAAACGTCAATACCGTGTTATCGATTTCAAACGTAACAAAGACGGCATCAACGCTAAAGTTGATTCTATCCAATATGATCCAAACCGTTCAGCTAACATTGCATTGTTAGTATATGCTGATGGTGAAAAACGTTATATTATCGCACCTAAAGGATTACAAGTAGGTCAAACAGTTGAAAGTGGTGCTGAAGCAGATATCAAAGTAGGTAATGCTTTACCATTACAAAACATTCCTGTTGGTACAGTAATTCATAATATCGAGTTAAAACCTGGAAAAGGTGGACAAATCGCTCGTTCAGCTGGTGCTAGCTCACAAGTATTAGGTAAAGAAGGTAAATATGTATTAATCAGATTACGCTCTGGTGAAGTTCGTATGATTCTTTCAACTTGCCGTGCTACTATTGGTCAAGTTGGTAATATCCAACACGAACTAGTAAACGTTGGTAAAGCTGGACGTTCAAGATGGAAAGGTATCCGCCCTACAGTTCGTGGTTCTGTAATGAACCCTAACGATCACCCACACGGTGGTGGTGAAG